>Ga0247722_10001630_pt1 | contig 12254 bp, 7 predicted proteins | sample MSEWelMarce3H_FC_FD_189094 | JGI IMG/M metagenome (GOLD analysis project Ga0247722, IMG submission 189094) | Subsurface sediment microbial communities from gas well in West Virginia, United States - MSEEL Well Study Marcellus 3H_FC | ecosystem: Environmental > Terrestrial > Deep subsurface >... | reverse complement strand
ATTAAATACTATAAATAGAGAGAATTAATAATTTATATTATAAGATTTATATTATAAATCTATAGCATTAATTCTGTGAATTTCTTCTTTTATAGTATTACATAATGATTTTAAGTCCGATATTTCTATAGTTTCTTTAATGTTTTCTATAGTATCTTTAATACCCTGTAATTTTTGTTTAAGTGATTCTTTTACTGACTCTTTTACTGACTCATTTAAAATATTTAACATGTGAGTATAATAAACATGAAAGTTTTCTTGTAATTTGCTTAATAATTCTAAAGGTTGTTTATCCATTTTATTAGCGTTAGCTGCAATTTTATCTAGACTATTAATTACAGCTACAGTATTAAGCATACGCGTTCTATAATATGTAGTTTTAATTTGATTTTCTAGAGGCGGAGATAAATCTGTAGGGGTGGATGGTGCAGGTGCAACTCTACTACTAAATACTCCTGCTTTTTGCATCAATCTTTTAGATCGACGCACATTACGATAGTTCCTTGTATATTTCTTACGTTTATAATTCCTAGAATATCCTTTTTTCTTATATGTTTTCATATTTATATTATAATATAATATAATATAATAAAGTATTTAAAAATATGTATACAAGCTATATAGCATTAAAAATCATCTATAGCCGCTGGAATTTAAACGTCCCATCTTCTTTGTTAATTATTTTACCAACAAGCAAAAGCTCATCTTTTAAGAAACTATCATAATCATAGAGCTGTTGTGTTTCTTTATTATATGCGTATTTATTTCCATTAATTACTAATTCGTTCAGTTTTAATACTTGCTTTTTCTTGTTCAATTTCATACCTTCGTCTTTATCTTGAGAATTTATATTTGGAGTATATATATATTTGTTTTCACTAGGATTTCCTATTACAAAACATTTTACATCTTTTTCGGAGCTAGATGCTCGTGTATGAATACTGCAATCTATAGCTGATTCTTTTACGCCTTGTAGCAATGAGGCGTTAATCTCCTCTTTTATGCTAGATATTTCATACAAATATTCATCACTTGTAATAACTTTCTTCTTATCTTTTTTCGAAATATCTTTTAATCGCAATTCAATAGATAGATCGCTCGTCAGCTGTGTTTCACTAAAAACCATTAAATATAAAAACACATTAACTGTTTGCAACTCTTTGGGTAAATCACTATGACTACAAATGCGCCGTGCTCTCCCTATAACTTGATGAATACGAACAGGATGCCAATATGGCTCTGTAATATGAACGTAGCGCACGTTTTTCAAACTAATACCTTCGGCACCAGATGACGTAATCATTAATACTTTGATTATTTGCCCTAAGAAATTATTATCTGATAGTGTTTGTATTGTTTTTATTAGCGATGAGGGCACTAGCTTCCAATTACTGTTTAACACATTTTTTATAATATCACGCTCTTCTGGTGTTTCTGATCCTGTATACGAAGCAAACATAGGTTTATTCATATCTTCAGGTGCAACATTTAAAATATATTCTCCTTTCTCATTTTTCTTAATCTTAAATTCGGTGAACTTATTTTCCTTTAAAACCAATTTTAATATGCCTATACCTTCTAATGTTTTAAATTGTGAATATAACAAATGGATTCCCTTATGGTCTTCATCTATTATATTTTCTAATATATGCAAGAATTTCGGACTATATATTTGTAAACCTTCTTTGGAGAGATATTTTTGTGAATATTTTTCAAGCTGTGCTAGTGCCTCACTAATGCGCTTAGTATAAGTTATATCACTTGTTTTATTATTTGCTACATCATTCTCTAAGTCTTTTATATCATCAGCATCATATTTACCATCTATATTTTCTATTTTTTCAGATATACTTAGATCATCTAATAACTCTTCAGATATATTTTTGCCTATATTTTGCTGTTCACTTACTTCTGTTATATTTTCTAATGTCGTTTCTATTGTATCCTCATTATTAGGCATTGGACGCTTTATATCCGGTTTTGGAAATACAAAATTACAAAATGCACGAGAAAATATGCGATATGTTGATGTGCTATCACTATATAGATCATCTCCTTGTGCGCCAATTTTAGTCTTTTTGGATTTTTTCTTTTTATTAGCATCCTCTAATTTGCGTTCTTGAATACGTGCTTCTTCATAAACATCAAATTGAAAATCACTCATTGGAATTTTAATAACCCTAAAATCTTCACCATTGCTATGTGAATATTTAGGCATTAACTGCTCTTGTGCGCTTCTGAAATATGATGTTAATCCTATTATTCGCATTTTAAACATTGATGGATTATTTATCGAATTGTTTGGACTTATAAATAGATTTTTAAAGTCATCGAAATTATCAGGAAGGGCCTTATAACCATTAATAGTTACTTTATTACCGGCAATTTTGAGAGATTCTGATTCTAGAGCCGATTTTATCTTTTGTATAAATTCATCGCTTGATATAACATCACTAGAATAAACAAGCTTGTTTTTATCACTATCAGATTTAATATATCCAAAAGGATTTTGTGTAATATTAACTTCATAACTGACCGAGTTATATTCAATCAGATCAACATAGCTTAATATGTTTGCTTTGCGAAAAATAGTCTCTAACTTTTCCTTACTCATCGTTTTTTTATCAAGTATTAATTTACAATTATAGCTTCTAATAGTGCCTCGTAATATATTAAATAATATAGCTATTTCGTTAGGGTAATTAATTATAGGTGTTCCTGTCAATAAAATGATCTTACAATTTTCAGCATCCATTAAATAATTATATAAATTCATAGATAAGGATGTTTTACGATTTAATTTATTCACTATTCTGCTAATAAAATTATGCGCTTCATCGATTATTATCACTTTATTAGAAAAAGGATTTATTGTACCGCCATTTGTCATTCCGTTTAAATGAGAACTTCGCAATCCATTATAGCTTATGAATTGATATTTGTAAGCTATCATTTTATCTAATTGCATGTTTATTTTTTGTTGGTCTACAAATTCAAGACTGTCATAATTTGGCTCTTTTTTTACATTAATAAACCATGCCCCACCATTGCTTATAATATATTCTTGAGGCAGTTTTAATAGGCTACTTAAATATTCAACATAGTGCGGATTGGATTTTGTATCAATAAATTCCCAATATTGATTTTTTTTATATAAATAATCACCACATTTTTTTAACTCTTCTACATAATTATCTCTCAATGATGCAGGTGTCATAATTAATATTTTTTTATCATTCTTGATCCCCTCCGCTATAGCAATAGAAGAGCATGTTTTACCTGAACCTAAACCATGATATAATAATAGACCTCTATATGGGGTATATATATTTATATAATCTCTCACGATCTTTTGATGAGTTAAGAGAGAAAAGTTATTAGAATCGTTGTTAGCACAACTTATAGATGTTTTACCTGCCTCCATTTCTTTCTCTTCTTTTAATAATTGTTGCTTATAAGGTTCAAATAGTGAATTAATAAAACTAATAAATATTTCTCGATTATATAAATAATAATTTGGAGCTTTAATCAATACATTGGGCTCTAATTTAGGAATTCTATTTACATATAGAGTTTTACCTATACGAAGATCTTTTGGAATAATTACAGTTTCGTCAATCGTTTCATCAAGTATTTTTTTCGATTTATGTTTCTCTGGTTTAGGTGTTAATCTCTCTTTTGATGGTAACTGTGTCTTAGATTTTTTCAAAGTTTCTGTAGAAGGTTCCTTTATTATTATTTTCTCTTTTGTTTTAACTATATTTGTTAAAGTGCTAGCAATGTCTACTATTTTTGCTTTAGGATCTAAAGCACTCGAAGATTTTAAACCTTGATTATCTAAAGGAGATTTATGTAAAATACCTTCTTTTAGTGATGCTTTATTTTTTACTAAATCTTGCTTTTTTGATTTAAAATAATCTTTCTGAATGACTCCTAAATTTTCTTGGAGTTCATTAAAGAACTGCTCTCTATTTATTAGTTGTTCGCTAGTTTTATCAATAATAGTGGGACCAATACCTTCACTGGGTATTTGTAGTATAACTTGAAATTGTTGCGGTTTTTTTGGTATGGGTTTTATTTTTAATTGTTCCAAAGTTTCATTTATCATTATTATATATAATTAAATAATATATATTAATAAGTATTTTTAATATTTTACTTAATGATTAATGTTATAAGCAATAAATTCTCTCAATTCTTTAATTCTTTAATTCTTTATTTCTAAATTTTTTATTACACAGCAATAATCAAGGCTATTAGTCGCCGAACAATGAGTTCAACAACCGGCACCGATACAGCATTTCCGGCAAGCTTATATAAATTTGTATCTGAAATTGTTGGCAATATATATGATGATGGAAACCCTTGAAAATTGAAACATTCGCGAGGTGTTAATTTTCTTATGCCTTTAGAATCTAGTATTAATGGAACATTATGTCCGCCAGTTCCCATATTTGCAGTTAGTGTAGGACACTCATTACTTTTATTTTCACGAACATATACTCGCCTATATTGATATACTGTGTTTTGCTTTGTAACATTATTTTTAACTAATTCCCACGTTGTTGACCTAGATGTATAATAATATTTTGAAGGGACGTCTGCTTCTGATTCTAATAAAGATACTATTTGAGCTTTTGGAATATTTGGAAAATCTAATGAAAATTTAGAATATACTTCTTTAGATTTCATACAAACAATATATATACGCTCACGATGTTGCGGGATGCCTGTAATTTCTGCTGTATCAAGAACCTTAAAACATAAATAATAGCCACGCTGTGTTAAATTGTTTTTTATTATTTCAAACGTTTTTCCGTCATCATGTGATACTAAATTTTTAACATTTTCTAGAATAACATAAGACGGGTTATGAAAATCTATAATGGATAAGATCTTCCAAAATACGTTAGATCGTTCGTCTTGAAACCCTTCTTGTTTTCCGGCAATACTAAACGGCTGACATGGAAAACCGCCTGTTAAAATATCATGTGCAGGTATATTTTCTGTTTTTATATCATTTAAATTGCCTAGAGTTAGTTTATGTGTAAAGTTTAAATCATATATTTCTTTCGACCATAATGCGCTATCATTTGAAAATACACACTCTACTTTGCCTGTTTTTTCAAAAGCATAACTAAATGCTCCCGTTCCAGCAAATAAGTCAATCATTTTTAGTGTAGGATCTAATAATTTATTCATTTTGTCTTCATATAAACCTATCATTACATATTATAAAAAATTAATTCTTAAATTGTTAACTAAGAATCATATATAAATATATAAAATATATAAAATATATATATATAGGTTATGTATAAAAAAACAACTTATAAAAAAAAATATAAGAAAACTCATAGTTCTAATACAAATAGAAGAAAGCAATATGGAGAGGAACAAAGTCTTATAGGTAGTAATAATATTACACCATATACGCAATCTGGTGGTGTTGTTGTTGCACAACAAAGTGATTGGTTCAAAAATATATTCGGGGTTGAGGAATATGAGTCTATTAACCCAAGAGGAGATGAATTTGTTCCTAAACCATGGGAACAAATTGTGGCGAACTTCGAGATGATAAAAGGAGACTTTCTCGAGTGTAATACTGCAAAAAAAAAAAAATTTCAGCAACAATACGTTGGTATATTTGAGAGACCAACTAGAACAGCTTTACAGGATAAAATAACAGCACTGAGAAAAACTGAAGCGTATAAGAACCTTTATAATATAACTTACACTGGACTTACGTTGCAACATATTCAAGGATCTGCTGCTCATATACATTATGATCCAACTAATAGTAATGCGGTGATTCAGGTGGCTAGCCAGTTCAATTGTCTCGAGATGCTTACAAAAGATAGAAAACCAGAACACGGTGTCGCTATCTATATCTATGATAAAACACAAGGTCCTCCTTGTGCTATGGCTTGTCCTGCTGCATTAATATATCGCAATTATTTAGTGAAGCATGATGGACATGTAGGACAGAAAACTAAACAGATTAATAATCTAGATGAAGTAGAAAAAATTTTAGAAAATGAGAAGAATAACTACTGGATTATGCAAAACGGCTATTTGCTTATACAGCCTGCTGGTTTAACAAAACTTAACGCAGTAACTGAAAAATTAAAAGACGAAAGCGTCATGAATAATGTAATGAATAATGTGAAAGTTGGGGTGCAATGGAGCACGTCAGTGGTAAAAGCTGCTATTGGAAAAGATGTGGCAACGCCACTAGATCACAAAGTTACACAAGTGTTTGCGTCAGCACTGCCAATAGGTAGTGAAGTTCAAGGCGGTCATTACAATTCAAATGTTCCCTTAGAAAACAAAGAGGAATGGAGATTATTTGCATCTACAATATTGAAAGCTTCATACATGAGCACTCTTGATGTAGCATATATACGCAGTATTGAAATGGGAACCCGTGTCAAATGCTATCTAACATTTCTTGGAGGTGGGGTATTTGGAAATAAGCCAGAGTGGATTTATGGTGCTATAAATGATGCTGTTGAAAGACATAAAGAATCACAAATTGATGTTTACATAGTTCACTGGGGCCAAATTAATAGTGATGACCCTTTTGTTAGTAACATACAACCAATAGATACTGGAAAAGAAGTCACTAAAAATACTGAAACACCTATTATAGATAGCGCAGAAAAAGATACACACCAACAACATCTCTTAGCGAATATATTTAGTTATTTAGATCCAAATCCTGAATCTACTACACTAGATTATAGAAAATATGGGCAAATTATTGATGAAAAGTATATAGTCTTAGATCGTTACACTAAGAAATACGATTTTGTAAGAAACAAACGTGTAGCAATACTTATTGATACACTTAAATCGTTTGAAGAGCATAACTCCGAGTATTTAAAATATGCAAGAGAAAATATGGCAATATGGCGTAAAAATTCACTTAAACGCGACCGCGACCCTGGTGGTCTTGAAGTTATAGTTGAAGCTATTGATTGGGGAGAAATGGCATTGAAATGTACGAAAAAATATGGTTCAATATTTGCTTGTTTAAATATGGCAAATAAAATACATCCCGGTGGAGGTTATACGACAGGACCAGCAGCACAAGAAGAGAATATGTTTCGTAGAACAAATTGTCACTTTTCTATTGATAGAAATATGTTAACTATGGTAAAAAATCATTTTACCAATTTACCAGAATACGAGTATAATAAGTATATGCAAGATCTAATAGGTGCTGAAGAAGGCAGAACATATATAGATGTAAAAAACCCTCGTATATGTATTAAAGATAAGGAAACTTGGAGCTTAAAAATACATGGTAATACTGAGACAGGTACCGCAAATATTGGATATCAGCCATATAATGATGATGATATATTTTCATTTTATGAATTACGTTGTGCTGCTGTAAGAAATGATTCAGAAGAGGATGCGTTTCAAGAGACTAACATGAGAAGAATTATTAGAGCACAATTTGAAACACTTAAGGATAAGGGCATACGACATGCTATTTTGGGCGCATTTGGATGTGGTGCTTTCATGAATCCTCCTCTAAGTGTTGCTGCATTATACAAAGAATATTTAATGGAATATAAAGATGATTTTGATGTAATTGCTTTTCCTATTTATTATGCCGGTTATGGACCAGATAACTATACTGCATTTAGAGACATACTCTTAGGAAATACATCTAGTAGCTCTATTTTTATAAAAGGAGCAAATGAAACTTATAAGGTTATTCCTCCTGAGGAACCTCCTCCTGTTCTTGTTGAACCTCCTCATCCTGTTGTATCTGTTGCGGAACCTCCTCCTCTTGAACATCCTCCTGCTCCTGCTGGATCTTCTCCTCCTGCTGAACCTCCTCCTGCTGTATCTGTTGTTGTATCTCCTAGTGTTGGATCTGTTGCTGAAGCTAGTCGTGATGTATCTCCTCATCCTGTTGTATCTGTTGCTGAAGCTAGTCGTGATGTATCTCCTCATCCTGTTGTATCTGTTGCTGAAGCTAGTCGTGATGTATCTCCTCATCCTGTTGTATCTGTTGCTGAAGCTAGTCGTGCTGTATCTGTTGTTGAATCTCCTAGTGCTGTATCTGTTGTTGGATCTCCTAGTGTTGGATCTGTTGCTGAACCTCCTCCTGTTGTATCTGTTGCTGAAGCTAGTCGTGCTGTATCTGTTGTTGGATCTCCTTCTGTAATTCCTAATGATATTCAATCTGATCATGGTGAAGGTATAACCAAAGAAACAAATGTAAGTAATAAGCGCACTGGTAGAGGCAAACGCCAAGTATCATTAGCTACTTCTTCTACATCAGAGACTAATGATAGAGACAATAACACCAACATTTCACCACATGATAATACAGGTCAAAATATACTTATAGGATCATTAATTATAGGGACATTAGGAATAGGTATTATATCGCTTATAAAATAACAATTTTATAAGCGAAATGTAATAAAATTAATGCTTATTTAATAAGAAAAAATAGTTTTATCACTATAGCTTTTTGTCTAGAAGCTATATTATTATATATACATTATTTAAATTATTTTTCAATTAATTTAATGGCTTGGTCGCAAGCAATTTGCTCGGCCTTTTTTTTAATTTTATGCTCTGCTTTTGTTAAAAACACTAATAATTTATCTTGCTTTTCAAGTAATTCATGAATTGCTTGAAAGGATCCTAATTTCTCATAATTTAATGCATTACTAATTTTAGCATTATGAATATTTTGTCCAAAACAAATATAAACTCCCATTACATATAATTTGTCATTCTCTTCTTCTTCATCATCATGTTTAGGGTGTTTTAATTCTACATATTCAGGAGTAATTTTAAATTCTTTTTGAATAATTACTTGCAATTTATTCTTATAGTTATCATCATTATTAATTAAGGAAGTCCAATCTACATGCTTCTCGAAGACTTTTTCAACAAAAATTTGCGCCATTTGTAATCCAGGACCACAATTGAATACGTTGGCAAACCACCCATTTTCATCATTAATAGATATACGATTAAAATCCAGAAAAATCGCACCAATAAATGCTTCAAATAAGCAACCTAATTTTTTCAAATTATTACGAATATTTTTCTCTTCAGCATGACGCGAAATGATATAATATTTACTTAAACCCATCTCAAGAGCTAATTTGCCAATATGTTCGTTTTTGACTAATGCGATTTTTTTCTCCGTCATAAATCCTTCATCTGCTTTAGGAAATCGTTTATATAAATAGTATTTCGTAATAAGTTCTAAAACTCCATCCCCAAGAAATTCTAGACGTTCATTAGATTTGGTTTTAAGCGGTAGACAATTATCGGGTTTATCGGCAATTGTAATATTCGATATTACATTTTCAATTTTAGGACGTTTTGTATATGATTTATGGACGAATGCTCTTTTATACAATTCAATATTAAACGGTTTTGTAATAATACCATAATTAGACAATAATTGCATAACATTATTTAACGTTATTTCCTGATTATTACTGTTAAAAGGATTAAAAATAACATCTTCACTATTATTCTCTAGTTTTAAAGAACAATACAGATTAGATGATGTGTTTACATCATTTTCATTATCTGATGTATCCTCATCCTCACTATTAATATCTTTTAGATAATTATTATTTGCAAGCATTTTATTGAATTATTATAACTTAAATAATATTAAATTAAGTATTTAAGCAATTTTTATTTTTATTTTATTTTATTTGTTATAATTTATTTTATTTGTTATAATTTATTTTATAAATAATAAATTATAATATAATATATTATTATAAAAAGATGCCTGGGAAAAGAATAACTAAGAACCTATTAGGAAGCAACCTATATACTAACAATACTTGCCAATTCGGTTCTATGGCAGGACTCAATTCGACTGTTGGTGTAAGACCAAACATTACAGGAATACATGGTTACAAAAATGCACGCACCGCGGCAAATGGTGTGGACTGGAACACTGGTGCTTCAATAAATAGTGATGAATATGAAAATGGGTGCGGTTTTTTAAGAACATGTGCTGATGGTAAGAGATGTTTACTGTTTTTGGGACACACAGGAACAGCCATTCGTTATGATCCAGTTCGCAATAGAAGTATTTTAGGTTAAAAACATATAAATTAATATAAATTAATATAAATTAATATTTAAATATTATTTTATATTATTCAATAGTAGTAAATTATTAAACATATATGCAGTTGCTGATAGACTTGAGAGAGCCCAAATCAATAATTAAATATATTACTTCATTAAATGAAGTAATGAAAAACAAAATAACGCTCATTCAAAAAAATTTAGATCTTGGAGATTATGTATTTTATGATGAAGTAAATAATAAGCCATTACTAATAATTGAACGTAAATCACTTTCAGATTTAGAAGCATCTATTAAAGACGGGCGTTATAAAGAACAATCGTATCGGCTCAACGAATCACCAATACATAATCATAATGTTATTTATTTATTAGAAGGTGCTATTATTAATTATAAAGATGCTAATTTTAAGAACACATTGTATTCTACCTTATTTTCTCTCAATTATTATAAGGGGTTTTCTGTAATTAATGTATTAAATCAAATAGAAACAGGAGATTTATTAATGGCAATTGCTTCAAAACTCATTCGCGAAAATAGATCTGGCTTCTATAATGATTTATCAAATTCAATTATACAAAATAATGAGTCTGAAAATTATATTGATACAATTAAGACTACTAAAAAATCACATATAAATAGCGAAAATATATTTCAACTTATGTTAATGCAAATACCGGGCATTAGTAATGTATCAGCTTTAGCTTTATCTAAAGAATTTAAAAATATGGAAGATTTATTATCTTCTCTCAAAGATGAAAATAATAAGAAGTTAGAAGATGTAAAGTTAGCAAGTGGGCGCAAATTAAATAAAAATATTAGCGTTGCATTAAAACAATATTTGAGTTAAAAATATATTAAAAAAATTATATATATTTATATATATATATATAAAATATGAATAAAAAAACTACTTATAAAAATGATGTTAAGAAAATACCTAAGAAAACTCATAGTTTAAAGAAAACTAAATTAAAGCAATATGGAGGAGGAGGACCATTTAATGCTAAAAATTATTTGCCTATTAAAATTCCCCAAGATAATACATGTTGGTTGGAAACAGCAATTCAAATGTTATGGTGTATTGATCCTGTGCGAGAATATTGTCTTAAATTGACTGAAGAACAAGAACATGTTAAACAAAATAAGCTATTAACTATGGATGAGGATAATACGCTTACACAGGAAGCACTTGAAACTATTTATAATGGTGGTGATATTGCTAAAAAACATTCGTATGAACACTCTAATAGAGTTGACGGTCTTGATGACAATTATCGTATAAAAATGCAACAAAAATTTTTAGCATTAGGAGAAATATTAAATCATTATAAAAAGTGTGTTGAGGATGATAATATACATGTAGTAGATTTAACACATACCATGTCTTATAATATTTTTAAAGATAGAAAAGAAAATGCGATTGATCTAATTACTTTTGGTATGGAAACGGGGCAACAGCATGACACTGTTGAATTTCTATATGAATTGCTTTTAGGATTATCACATTTTAGTGATTCATTACCGACATTTAAACAGATTACAAGTCTAATGCCTTTTTATAAAGAACCCATAAATATTAAAGATGCTCTATTGAAAAATCTGGCTACATTTGAAGATATACATTTAGATGGTAATAAAGACTTACGAATACGAATAGATATAGAAGATTGGATCGGAAAATCATTAAATAGACTTTTTGATGAAGCTGAAAAGGCACCAGAGGAGTTTAAAGACATATATATTCATGTAATGTATAATGATGTATATGATAATATTGAAGAGAGAATCGCTTATTTTAAATCTTATGCTGGAGAAAATATCAATACATTTAATAAAAATCTAGATGACCTTAAAGATTGTATACTAAATATGAAACATATTGAAGCTTCTGGTCCTATAGAACAACCTCCTCTTGCTGCTGCCGCGCCTGCTGCTGCTGCAGAACAACCTCCTCCTGCTGCTGCTGCGCCTGCTGCTGCTGCTGCTGCGCCTGCTGTTGCTGCTGATGATGATGCAGAACCTCCTCATGCTGCTGCTGTTGCTGCGCCTGCTGCTGCGCCTGCTGCTGCGCCTGCTGTTGCTGCTGATGATGATGCAGAACCTCCTCATGCTGCTGCTGTTGCTGCGCCTGCTGCTGCGCCTGCTGCTGCGC
>Ga0247722_10001628_pt1 | contig 12278 bp, 9 predicted proteins | sample MSEWelMarce3H_FC_FD_189094 | JGI IMG/M metagenome (GOLD analysis project Ga0247722, IMG submission 189094) | Subsurface sediment microbial communities from gas well in West Virginia, United States - MSEEL Well Study Marcellus 3H_FC | ecosystem: Environmental > Terrestrial > Deep subsurface >... | reverse complement strand
ATGGAATTAGGATTGGGGGTTAAATCTGTGACACATGAATTGAATGGGTTTAACAATACTTGTTTTTCTAGCCGCACGCAAGACATATTAGTTTTTGATTCTACAAGTACTATATGTAAAAAATACGATACAATTCGAGTAATAGTTAACGATACTGTCACAATAAAAGTGTACGATACGCTTTTTGTTCAAAAGACGATTACTGATACTTTATCAATTTTGAAGATAAAAGTAAAAATTACAACAGGATTAAATTCTTTCACTGAAAATACAATTAGTTTGTATCCTAATCCAACAAGCGATAAATTAATCATAGATAATGGAACTTATACTTTAATGTATAAATACACTGTACATATTTATGATCCGACTGGAAAACTAGTTTATACGCGATTGGTAAATACACGACAAATAGAAGTTTCGTTAAGAGATTTGGGTGAAAGTGGCACGTATTTATTTCATCTAAAAGATGATAAAAACACTACAATTGTCACTCGAAAAATCGTGTTGAATTAATGTTCTTTTTCGGTTGGAATAGTTAATAATTCAAGTTTCTTATAGTTTTCGAATAAGTCTTTTGCCTAATTTGTTTTATCTTTGCGCTTTATTTTGAAATTAATCAAAACATGAGCCTAAAATACAACGAATACAAAGGATTGAATCTACCTGAAGTTGCTAAAAATGTGTTAGAAAAATGGGAAAATCAACAAGTGTTTGAGAAATCCATGTCAACACGTGAAGGGCATAAACCTTTTGTTTTTTTTGAAGGACCTCCTTCTGCAAATGGCCTTCCAGGTATTCATCACGTTATGGCGCGTTCAATCAAAGATATTTTTTGTCGTTACAAAACGTTGAAAGGTTTTCAAGTAAAACGAAAAGCAGGTTGGGACACCCATGGACTGCCAATCGAATTAGGTGTTGAGAAAGAATTAGGAATCACCAAAGAGGATATCGGCACTAAAATTTCAGTAGAAGATTACAACAAAGCATGTAAGGAAACTGTCATGCGTTATACAGATATTTGGAATAACTTAACCCAACAGATGGGGTATTGGGTGGATATGAACGATCCGTACATTACCTACGATTCTAAATACATGGAATCTGTTTGGTGGTTATTGGGACAATTGTATGAGAAAAATTTAATTTACAAAGGATATACCATTCAACCTTATTCTCCAAAAGCGGGAACTGGTTTGTCATCGCATGAAGTGAACCAACCAGGTTGTTACCGAGATGTAAAAGATACAACGGTGGTAGCACAGTTCAAAGTGAAGGATGGCGAAAAGACTCCTTTTGGAAATGAAACATATCATTTATTGGCATGGACGACTACTCCTTGGACATTACCTTCCAATACTGCATTGTGTGTTGGTCCAAAAATTGAATACGTATTGGTGAAATCCTTCAACCAATATACATTCGAACCAATCAATGTAATTTTAGCGAAAAACTTGGTAGGTTACCAATTCGGAAAAGGGTTTACCGCAGTAACTTCTGTAGAAGAATTAGCAACTTACAAACAAGGAGATAAAACGATTCCTTATTTCGTAGCCGGTGAATGTCTGGGTACAGATTTAGTAGGAATAAAATACGAACAATTATTACCTTTTGTACTTCCTGATGAAACTCCAGAAGAAGCGTTTAGAGTGATTAGTGGTGATTTCGTAACTACTTCTGATGGTACGGGTATCGTTCACATTGCGCCTACATTTGGTGCAGACGATGCGCGTGTAGCTGCAGATGCAGGAGTACCAGGAATGTTAGTAAAAGACGATCACGGAAATTTAGTTCCTCTGGTGGATTTACAAGGTAAATTCCGTCCAGAAGTGGGTCCTTTTGCAGGAATGTACGTGAAAAACGAATTCTACAACGACGGAGAAGCACCGGAACGTTCAGTAGACGTTCAGATTGCCATCTTATTGAAAGAAGAAAATAAAGCTTTTGCGGTAGCGAAATACGAACACAGCTACCCTCATTGTTGGAGAACCGACAAACCAGTATTGTATTATCCATTAGATTCATGGTTCATCAAAGCAACAGCTGCGAAAGAACGCATGATGGAACTAAACAAAACAATCAACTGGAAACCAGAATCTACAGGAACTGGACGCTTTGGAAAATGGTTAGAAAATCTAAATGATTGGAACCTTTCTAGATCGCGATACTGGGGTATTCCAATTCCAATTTGGTCAACGAAAGAGGGCGATGAGCGTATCATCATTTCTTCAGTAGAACAATTGAAAAACGAATGCGACAAAGCGGTTCAATCAGGTGTAATGGCAACTAACCCATTGGCGGATTTCGTTGTTGGTGATATGTCGACTGAAAACTATGCAAAAATCGATTTACATAAAAATTATGTAGATACAATTACTTTAGTTTCTGCATCTGGTAAACCAATGCAACGTGAAGCAGACTTAATTGACGTTTGGTTTGATTCTGGTTCGATGCCGTATGCACAATGGCATTATCCATTTGAAAACAAAGAATACATAGACAATCACGCGAGTTTTCCTGCTGATTTTATTGCAGAAGGAGTGGATCAAACACGTGGTTGGTTCTATACTCTACACGCAATTGCGACAATGGTATTCGATAAAGTAGCCTATAAAAACGTTATTTCTAATGGATTGGTGTTAGACAAAAACGGGCAAAAAATGTCGAAACGTCTAGGAAATGCAATTGATCCATTTACAACCTTAGATAAATTTGGTCCAGATGCAACTCGTTGGTACATGATTACCAATGCGCAACCTTGGGATAACTTGAAATTTGACTTAGATGGAATTACAGAGGTACAACGTAAATTCTTTGGAACCTTATACAACACCTATTCATTCTTTACCTTATATGCGAATATCGATGGTTTCGATTATTCTGCTGCAGATTTAGACATCAATGAGCGACCAGAAATTGATCGTTGGATTATATCGCAATTGCATTCTTTGATTCAAAATGTAGACGAAGCGTATGAAACTTTCGAGCCGACAAAAGCAGGTCGATTGATTCAAGATTTCGTGACGGATCAATTATCGAATTGGTACGTACGTTTGTGTCGAAGAAGATTCTGGAAAAGCGATGATTCCAAAGATAAATTATCCGCTTACCAAACATTGTATACCTGTTTGGAAACTGTCTCCATATTAGGAGCGCCTATCGCACCATTCTTTATGGATCAATTATTCAGTGATTTAAATGCTGTTACGAAACGTCACGATGTGATTTCTGTGCATTTAGCAGAATTCCCGAAAGTAAATTCAGCATTGATTGATACCGCATTAGAAGCACAAATGGACATCGCACAACGTGTTTCTTCTTTAGTTTTAGGTATTCGTAAGAAAGAACGCATTCGTGTACGTCAACCACTACAAACGATTATGGTCCCTACGTTGAATCAAACGTTCTCTGACAACATTACGCATGTGAAAGAGTTGATTTTATCGGAAGTAAACGTGAAAGAATTACGTTTGTTAGAAGAAGGAAGTGGCGTATTGGTAAAAAGCATCAAACCAAACTTTAAAACGATTGGTCCGAAATACGGAAAACAAATGAAGTCTATCGCTGCGTTGGTAGGTAAAATGACCGCGGATGACATTGTTGCAGTGGAGAAAAATCAAGGTTGGTCGGGCGCTATCGATGGAGAAAACATCGTCTTAGACATCAACGACTTTGAAATATTAGCACAAGACATCCCAGGATGGTTGGTAAGTACCGAGGGAGGATTAACAGTTGCTCTAGACATCACTATCACAGATGAATTGAAATCAGAAGGTATCGCGCGTGAGTTAGTGAACCGTGTACAAAATTTACGCAAAGATTCTGGATTGGAAGTGACGGATAAAATTCGCTTGACCGTAGAATGTGCGAGTGAAATTCAAGCGGCTATTGCTCAAAACGAGGAATACGTTTGCAACGAAGTATTAGCAACTGAAATTTCATTTGGTTCCTTTGATGGAGAGGCTTTACTTGTTGATTTAGTTCAAGAGGGAGATGCAAAGATTGGGTTGGTGAAGAGTTAATAACAAGTCAATGAACTACCATAATTGGCCGTATATTTTGCGGCCTTTTTCTTAATTTCAATTTTATTTCTTCTTGTGCCCCTTTTTTCTTAAATTCAAGATATGGATGAAATAAAAGCAGTAACAAATTCCATTATTTTTCAAACAAACAATGGATCTTTAGAATTAAAAACAGATTCAGATATTGAAACTATTTGGGCAAATTTGGATCAAATATCTCAACTTTTTAACAGAGATAAATCCGTAATTTCAAGACATATAAAGAATATTTTCAAAGAGGAAGAATTAGACAAGAATTCAACTGTTGCATTTTTTGCAACAGTTCAAAAGGAAGGAAAAAGAATAATAAATCGAAACATAGAACATTTCAATTTAGATTTAATTTTATCAGTAGGTTATAGAGTAAACTCAAAAATTGCAACTCAATTCCGTCAATGGGCAACACAAACGTTAAAACAACATATAACCAAAGGCTTTACCATCAATGAATCCCGAATTCAGCATAATAAAGATTTGTTTTTAAAAACAATTGAAGATTTAAAAATATTGACAGAAAACATTTCCCAAATTGACTCAAAAGACTTATTATCACTCATTGAAAGTTTCTCTAACACTTGGTTTTCTCTTGATAAATACGATAAAAGTGTATTTCCTACCATTGGAACAAAACAAGAACTTTTAATAAACGCCACAGATTTGTTAAATGATTTATTTGTTCTAAAAAGTGAATTAATACAAAAAAATGAAGCTTCGGAACTGTTTGCACAAGAAAAACTACAAGGAAGTCTACAAGTGGCTTAATAATTATTTCTAGGAATATTAGGAAATGTTTATCAAACAATTTTTGGACAAGACACCTATGAAACAATTGAAGAAAAAGCAGCCCACCTTTTATATTTCATCATTAAAAACCATCCTTTCAACGATGGAAACAAACGAAGTGGTGCTTTCGCTTTTATTTGGTTTTTGAAAAAAGCTGAAATTCAGTTTGAACAAAAAATAAATCCCACTGCTTTGACTGCACTAACACTGCTTATCGCAGAATCAAATCCAACAGAAAAAGACAAAATGATTGGTATAGTGCTTCTTTTGTTGGGATAACAATTACCTTCCTTTAAATCCCCAATTCATCGATTTTCCATCCCCAAAACAAAACAGAATTTAAAACGTTTTTGTATTTTGGAATACACTTTTATATTCACAGATGAATTGAAATCAGAAGGTATCGCGCGTGAGTTAGTGAACCGTGTACAAAATTTACGCAAAGATTCTGGTTTAGAGGTAATAGATAAAATTCGTCTAAAAGTTGAATGTGCGAGTGAAATTCAAGCGGCTATTTCGCAAAACGAGGAATACGTTTGTAACGAAGTATTAGCAACTGAAATTTCATTTGGTTCCTTTGATGGAGAAGTCTTTGGTAGTGGATTTGGTAAAAGAAGGTGATGCAAAGATTGGGTTGGTGAAGAGTTATCAATTTTAAATAACTTAATAGATGGTCGTGAGTTTTACGGCCATTTTTTGTTTTAGATTATTTTGATTGTTAATTTCCAATGAGTTAATTGAAGATAGGTTAACCGAAATAATTTCTCTTTGCAAATCACATAACGTAATTTCTATTTCCTTATTTGGTTCCGCAGCAAAAGGTACGATGCATTTTGATAGCGATGTTGATTTTTTAGTTCAATTTTCGGAAGCTATTGATGTACTAGATTATGCGGATAATTACTTTAGTTTTTTAGAAAATTTAGAAAAAATTCTTTCTAAAAAAGTTGATTTAATTTCAGTTAAATCCTTAAAAAATCAAATTCTGATAGATGACATTGAGCGTTCAAAAGTGGTTTTGTATGCAGCATAGAATAATTTTTAATTATTATAACACCTAGTACTCAATTTAAAACGACCACAAAAAATTATTCCCATATCTTTTATTGATTTAATCGTAAATAGTGAAATATTTTTAATCATTTTATATTACTGAAAGTTGTTTTATTGATATCAATTAATATCGCCAAACATCATCTCATCTAATATATGGGTGAAAATCATTTTTTTTATCGTACTTGCGTTGTACATTTGAAAAAATCATTCACCATGAGACTTCGGATAATAGTTTTTTCAGCGATTGCAATAATTTGTTTTGTAATTGCTTATGTAATGAAATCGCAACAAACTACGCAACGTATTATTCCTATTTACAATCCTGTTGACATTGATGCATCCGTAGTAGACACGGCTTTAAGATCTGTTGGTCACGGGCATACGATTGCTCCTTTTCAATTCACAAATCAATACAATCAACCCATTACATTGAATGATGTTAAAGGAAAGGTTTTTGTAGCGGAATATTTCTTTACCACATGTGGAACAATTTGTCCTAAAATGAACGTTCAAATGCAACGGGTTCAAAAAGCGTTTGAAAATAATCCAAAGTTTAAGATTTTAAGTTTTACTGTAAACCCTGAAGTTGATTCTGTACCCCAGATGAAATTGTACGCTGAAGGACATAAAGCCATCAAGGGGCAATGGCATTTTTTAACTGGGGAGAAGAAAGCGCTTTATAAAACTGCTCGTACTTCTTTTTTTGTGTTAAAACCTGCTGAAGCTCAAAATTTAGGTGATGCTGGAAGCGATTTTATTCATACCAATAATTTTGTGTTAATTGATAAAAACTTACGAATCAGAGGGTATTACGAAGGTACTTCAGAAAAAGAAGTGGATCGATTGATTCGAGATATTCCTGTTCTTTTAGAGGAATAAATTTTTTAATTTGGTTTTAATGTTAAAAATTGTTTCAATAGAGCATTGTGTTCTTCCAATAATGTAAAGTATTTGTCTTTCCACAATTGTACTTCTGATTTAGTATCGTAGAAAGCTTCATGTTTGCCTTCAGAAACACCGTTTGTTTTTAATACAGGAATGTTTGTACTGAAATCGTGGTAAATAATTTTACCTATTTCTATCATATTATCCAATGAAACATTTGGATTTTCAAACAATAAATACAACCATTGCCTTGTTTTACCCATTCTTTTGGCAATAGTAGTTAATGGGATACCACTTTCTCTAATTTCTTTTCGATGAATTCGCCTCTGTGTTCCATAAAACAAAGTTGACAATAGATAAGTCAAAATTATTTTACAATTATTTTACATTGTTGTTTTATTTTTTGGTTATTTTTGACTTTTATGTATTTAATTAACAAAGCCGAATCCGAAAAGCTTAAATAAAGTAGGAGATAAAGATAAATTTATAGAATATGGGTAAAGTGATTTTTGTGATCGGTGTGATGTTGACTTTAATGACTTCTTGTAAAAAAGATGATCAAACGGCACCTACAACCACATCTACTAACAATAACGGCACTAAACATTTAAGAGCAATTTTATCAGGAACTGATACGATATTCACCTTGTTTTACAAAAACAATAAAATTGATAGTTTAGTAAATAAAACCAATGGCTTATTCATAAATTTCCTTTACGAAAATAATTCAATTACTATGTTTCGTACTGTAGATGGTGAAGTTCCAGAAGATCGTAAAAAGATATTTGTTGCTTTACTAGATACAGATGGATTTACCTATTCTTCGAGTGAGCCGTCAGCAGGCGAAAATAGTACATACTTATATGAAAACAAACAATTAATAGAGGTTAATAGCACTGATGTTTCTCCATGTGAACCAACTACTTACAGGAAAAATCAATACAAATGGGAGAATGGAAACATTGTAAGAATGATAAATGGTATAGATACAATGTACTATGAATACTCTACAAAATTAAATAAAGATTTTTGGCATATTGGAGTAGTTGGATTGTTGAAATTATATCGTATTGATAATCTTTTAATTCGAAATCCTGTTGGAGTTGAAAATAAAAACTTAGTTAAAAGTATTTACAATTCAAAAAAACAAGTAATTACATCTTTTGATTATCAGTTAGATGATGCTGGTTATGTTGTGAAATCTATCACGAAAAATTTCGATTATACAACCGGTTCTCAAACTGTAAAAACTGGAGAAGCTACATTCGTTTGGAAGTAATACAAAACAATTTTTTATTATTGTTTAAGTGTTTTAAGTGGTAATACAGTTATAAAATTATTTAACAGATAAATCAAAATTATTTTACAGAATGTTTACACTTATGTTATATTTTTGAATCCTTTTGTCTATGTATAAATGCGGTATCCGAAGCTTAAATAGAGTAGGATAGAGTGACAATTTATCTAATTATATGATTTGTTAATTGAACGAGTAATTAAAATTAATTAATACTTTTTATTTGCAGGTTATAAAGTTGCAGGTAATGAAATAAGTACATTTATAGCTTCTTTAGGTAAAGAAGGTTGGTGTAAAGAGCACAAAGTATTTAATCCTGAAAATGCAGAAGTACAAAATTAAATATTGAATTATTTTTTTAATATTTATTAATTAACATCCCATCGATTAAAACTTAAAATCAATCCATTATCCAGTGTCTAAACGTGCATTATTTTTGCAATAAAAAGTTATGTCACAAGTTAAGACGAATTACGGAGCGTTGACCACCTTAATTACAGTGTTTTTTTTCTGGGGGTTCATTGCAGCTGGTAATAGTGTATTCATTCCATTTTGTAAGCATTATTTTCATTTAGATCAGTTTCAAAGTCAGTTGATTGATTTTGCATTCTATTTTGCCTATTACATTGGAGCTTTGTTATTGTTTGCTATTGGCGCAAAAAGTGGCGTAAATCCGGTGGCTAAATGGGGGTACAAAAACAGTATCATTTACGGGTTGTTGTTCTCTGCATTGGGAGCAGGTGCAATGATTATTTCCGTTTATATGAATGTTTTTAATGGTATGTTAGTTGGATTGTTCATTGTGGCATTGGGATTCTCTTTGCAGCAAACATCTGCAAATCCATTTATGATAGCTTTGGGTGACGAAGCAACTGGCTCGAATAGAATTAGTTTGGGGGGAGGAATCAATAGCTTAGGAACTACAATTGGCCCCTTAGTTGTTGCGTTGACTTTATTTGGATCTGCAACAATAGACGATGCGATGATTCAACATTTGGGATTGGGAAAAGTGATCGTATTATATATTTGTGTTGGTTTGTTATTTGTTGCAATAGCCACATTGTTTGGGTTTTCCAAAAAATTACCTTCAGGAAAAATAGAGGAAAAAACTGAAAGTGCAACGAAAGCACTGCGTTCATTGTTGATTATAACAGGCTTATTAATTATGTGTTTTGCACCTGTTTTTAGCAGTTATAAAAGTGATGAAGCAAAAGAGATTGCATTCAAATCAGAAGAAATAAAACGCATTGAACCTTTAGTAGCAAACAAAAAAACAATTGCTGTTTTAGAACAAGAAATACAAGCATTAAAAGTTCCATTGGAGAATGAGCGCATTACTTGGCTTACCATTGGTTTGTTGGTGATAATTGGAGGATTAACAATTTCTTATATCAGAAGTAAAAAAAATCCAGTCGGTTGGGGGGCGATGCGTTATCCACAATTGATTTTAGGAATGTTGGCTATCTTTGTTTACGTGGGAGTGGAAGTAGCTGTTGGAAGTAATTTGGGAGAATTATTAAAACAAGAGGAATTTGGAGGGTATACTTCCTCCGCAATTGCACCATTCATCGCATTGTACTGGGGGAGTTTGATGATTGGACGTTGGGCGAGTGCCATTCACGCGTTTGATTTGAAGGAATCCACAAAGAATTTATTAACTGTAATCGTTCCGTTGGTAGCTTTTTTTCTCGTAATTGGTTTAACGAGTCTTGCAGGACATGCCGTTCAAAATTTGCTACCGTATGTTATTTGTGTAGTCATTCAAATCATTGGTTTTTATTTTGGTAAAAACAAGCCCGCTAAAACATTGCTCATCTTTAGTGTTTTAGGCGTATTAGCTACCGTAGTTGGTTTAACGACTTCAGGAATGGTAGCTATCTATGCATTTTTAAGTGTTGGTTTATTTTGTTCCATTATGTGGCCGTGTATTTTTTCGCTATCCTTAGGAGGATTAGGGAATTACCAATCACAAGGATCTGCATTTTTAATCATGATGATACTTGGAGGAGCAATTATCCCACCGTTACAAGGGAAATTAAGTGATTTAACAGGGATTCAACCATCATTCATTGTAGGAACCATTTGTTTTGCGTATTTGGCAGTATTTTCGGTTTTAGCAAAACGATTATTGGTGAAACAGGGTGTTTCGTTTGAGTAAAATAGTCACCATTTTCATCTTAATTAAAATTAATCTAAATAAGAACCAATCCGCATATCGATTGTTCTATCTATTAAATTTGTCGTCAATTATAAATTCAATCGTAACATGAGTAAATCAGTACTTTTAAAATCCTCGTTAGCCAAAAAATATTGGATGGCAGCAACGGGGTTGTTCCTATGCACCTTTTTGATAGGACATTTACTAGGTAATCTTCAATTATTTGCTGGTGGCGAAGAAGGAAGAAGAGCGTTCAATGAATATGCTTATTTCATGGCGCACAATCCAATGATTAAAATTTTATCGTATGTGACTTATATTTCTATCGTTTTTCACGCAGTTGACGGTATTTTATTGACGATTGAAAATAAAAAAGCACGTCCAATTAATTATGCTTACAACAATCCTAAAGCAAATTCTACTTGGTCATCTCGTAATATGGCTTTGTTGGGTAGTATTATTTTAATTTTTATTGCAACGCACATGGTAAATTTTTGGGCGAAAGCAAAATTAGGTGATACAATGTTGTTGCACAAAATTTCAGTAGATGCTCCTGCACAGATGCCAGGTCAACAAGCTCAAAAACAAGAAGTATATTTAACTACAACAGGTAATTATTTACCAGTAGAGGGGGTAGAAGTGAAACACCACACGCAGTTGTATGCTCCGGGTTTAAATATTAAATTAGGTGAAGCTTACAAAGATTTACATACAGTAGTAATGGCGTTCTTTGGCCATGATAAATCCGACAAAGGAGTTCCTGCAAATCCTTATGCACTCGTTGCTGTATTTTTCTATGTAATTTCAATGGTTGTGTTAGGTTTTCACTTAAATCATGGTTTTGCTTCTGCATTTCAATCGTTGGGAGCAAGACATCCAAAATACACACCTGCAATTAAATCAATCGGTACAGTATTCGCCTTTGGTATTTCTTTAGGTTTTGCAATACTTCCAATATTTATTTACTTAACTAAATAAGCAACGACTATGAAATTAGATTCTAAAATTCCAGAAGGACATATTTCTGATAAATGGACCAACCATAAAAACCATTTAAAATTAGTTGCTCCTAACAACAGACCAAAAATTGATATCATCGTCGTAGGTACAGGTTTAGCGGGATCATCTGCGGCTGCATCACTTGGTGAAATGGGATATAATGTAAAAGCTTTTTGTTTCCAAGATTCACCAAGAAGAGCGCATTCAATTGCTGCTCAAGGTGGTATCAATGCTGCAAAAAACTATCAAAATGATGGTGACTCAGTTTACCGTTTATTTTACGATACGATCAAAGGAGGTGATTACCGTGCTAGAGAGGCAAATGTTCATCGTTTAGCAGAAGTTTCAGGTAATATTATTGACCAATGTGTAGCACAAGGGGTTCCTTTTGCACGTGAGTACGGAGGTTTATTAGATAACCGTTCTTTTGGTGGTACACAGGTACAACGTACATTTTATGCTGCAGGTCAAACTGGACAACAATTATTGCTAGGTGCTTATTCAGCATTATCTCGACAAGTAGGATTAGGACGTGTGAAAATGTACAACCGTCATGAAATGCTTGACATTGTTAAAGTGGATGGAAAAGCACGAGGAATTATTGCAAGAAACTTGGTAACAGGTGAGATTGAAAGACATTCAGCACACGCTGTTGTAATTGCTTCAGGAGGTTACGGAAACGTTTATTTCTTATCCACAAATGCGATGGGAAGTAACGTTACAGCATCTTGGAAAATTCACAAACAAGGAGCGTTCTTTGCAAATCCTTGTTATGTTCAAATTCATCCAACTTGTATTCCAGTTCATGGAACCAATCAAGCAAAATTAACATTAATGTCTGAGTCACTTCGTAATTCAGGAAGGATTTGGGTACCTAAGAAAAAAGAAGATGCTGAAGCGATTCGTGCTGGAAAATTAAAAGCTTCTCAAATTGCTGAAGAAGACAGAGATTATTATTTAGAAAGAAAATATCCTTCTTTTGGAAATTTAGCTCCGAGAGATATTTCATCTAGAGCAGCTAAAGAAGTATGTGATGCTG
>Ga0247722_10001627_pt1 | contig 12290 bp, 14 predicted proteins | sample MSEWelMarce3H_FC_FD_189094 | JGI IMG/M metagenome (GOLD analysis project Ga0247722, IMG submission 189094) | Subsurface sediment microbial communities from gas well in West Virginia, United States - MSEEL Well Study Marcellus 3H_FC | ecosystem: Environmental > Terrestrial > Deep subsurface >... | reverse complement strand
TCTTTCGGGGGGGTTCTATTAGATTTGAGCAATGAGGTATAACTACCCTCGTAAGGCGCAAGCACCCACAAGAAATTCAAAAATTGAGAGTACCTCAGAACCATCAAAAAGTGAACAATAATCGGCTGGGTGCTTGTCGCACTTCACGTGAAGTTAGGTAAAACGAACTACACTGACACAAAAAACCTGCGGCTGTGAACAGGGATGATGTGGTGCAACTGTTTGAGCCATGGATGCCGAGTTTTGCACCACGCTGGTTTTGCTGACTTTTGACGAAACAAAAGTCAGGCCAGCGGCAGGCGATTGATGCCCTACTCCACTTTAACTTTTCACCCGTATTGTTAGAACCTGTTCCCGAACCGTTTTGCGATGAAAGTGACCAAAACAGTCGAAATAGCGATGCTCCCAACACTAGCGATAACTAAAGCCAAAACCTGCGAAATAACGATGCTACCGATTGGCTATTTGCGATTTGCTTACTTTGGAAAGCCAAAGAACGCAAAGCATGAACAACTTTTGCGATGAAAAAACCTTCACCTGACAAAGAACGCAAGCGCAAAACGGTAAAAACTCGCCTAAAGTTTTGCTGTTCTAAATAGCGATAGCAAGATGCACGAGAAAACCGAATGTGTTTTGGTAAATTGACACTAAATGCAATTTACCTAACTATTCGCGTAAGGCGCAAGCACCCACAACAAAATTAAAAACTGAGATTACCTCAGAACCATCAAAAAATACACAATAATTGGCTGGGTGCTTGTCGCACTTGACGCAAAAGTTAGGTTTTAACATAGCACAACATCACATGATGTTGCTTTTAATATTTTCTTTGCACAGTAAAATCCTTTTTTTCGCTTCATTTTATTATTCACATCGGCTGATGTAAATTTATAAATATGAATACCATCACCTTTTGAGACATCGCGTAAGCAACTATTTTTTCCAATAATGACGTAAACCATATCATATTTGTCGGGATTTCCGACAGACAAATTAGTTCCTTTTGGTGAATTATGAGCTTTAACTTGAACTTTTAATTTACCAATAAGTCCGTCAAATCCTACATTTCTTCCAGACGTAGCCAAAACAAGACCATATTTCTTAACACAAAGCCATTCAGCAAAATCACCCAATACTTTATCGGAGCGAATTATTTTGGATTTATGTAGAGCCTCGACAGATTGAAAAAAATTATTAATTAATTTTTTTTCATTATCGTTCATGCACATATAAAAACCTTATTGTTGCAAGTACCAAGACAAACCAACTAAAAAATTCCCTGCAAATAGTAAGAAAAAACCAAAAAATAGCAAAAAATTACTTAATGGCTTAACACTGTCAATAAATACATTTGAACCAATAGTAAACGGTATTGTTTGAGGCTGCTTATCCATATAATCTTTTATGACACGAAAATTCGCCTCAGCAATATAATGAGCATCTCTTAGTGCATCTAAAATAGTTTTAGCTCTCCAAGCCAAAAGTATAGTTCCAATTAACGACAAACCAATGCCAAAAATCCGCAACCAAACTTCCATTCACCACCTCCAGAACCTAACTACCACGCTAAGGGGTAACGTCCCCACAGCAAAATCAAAAGCTGAGATTACCTCAGAAACATAAAAAAGTGAACCATAATCGGCTGGGGCGTTATCCCACTTGAGCGTTAAGTTAGAATTTTCTATTGATTTTTAGCCTTATTTAATGATTGCAATAGAATAGCAAACATTAGAAATACTGAAGGAGGCGTAAAAAACAGAGAAATCACCAATATCAATGTCATAAATATTATAAGTACATCCAAAGCTGATTTAGTAATTTTTTTGTGCAAATATAATATCATCGCGCAAAAAAGTGCAATAAATGGCTGAAGATATGTATAGTATGAGACCTTGTTACTTACTTTATCTATTGGAAATAACGACACGCCGAAGAAACTTAACTGTATTTCAAAAAAATCATATAGAAAAATTAAGAAAAAATGACTTAAGCCTAATACAAAAAATAGTCTCATAAAAAATCTACTATCGTCTTTCTTATTCTCTGATTGACTTTCTCTCAAGATAGACGTTGATTTTAGTTGATTATCATAATCGCTTAATTGACTGCTACAATTTTCGCATTGAAGTTTTTCCTTAGATATTTCTAAGCCACATCGTTCACAAATCATAAAAAATTCTAACTACCCGCGTAAGGCGCAAGCACCCACAACAAAATTAAAAACTGAGAACACCTCAGAATCATCAAAAATAACACAATAATTGGCTGGGTGCTTGTCGCACTTGACGCGCAAGTTAGACAGAATGCAAAGCACAATAATATATTATGTACGTTGACGCTTAATTGATTCTGCTAAAACCGCAATAATTTCAGCACATTCAACAGGACTAAGCTCATCATGTTTGGCAACTAATTGTAATATTGGCACTAAATCATAAATTGGAGTTTCAGGCGAGCTACGCGGACTAAAACCTCCTGTTGATGTTTTGTAGCGACTCCTAACAGAGCGAGCATTGTTATCCCAAGTAGCCTCACCAAGCTCAATACTATGACCATTTCCCAATTGCAAAATATGCTGAACATTCATATCGTTACCTTAAATACTATCAAAATTGAACCCAACATTAGCCGTAAATGTAGATTTACGCGCACACACTTAGCCTAAAGTTGTTCTAGTTATCTTTTTTTATTTACACTTTGTCCTTCCCATGCACATGATGCTCCGTGATAGTAACCACATTGGCTTTCTTCGATAGTAGCTTTTGTGCGTTTCTTATTAAAAGTAGCTGTAATAACACATTCTTCTGCTCCTTCTTCTTTTTTATATGGTTTAAACTGAAGAACGTTTCCAGATACTTTCCCTATCCCAACTATCGTTCCTGAACATCCCCCTATAACCACACTAGTTGAGGCTGCTGCCACACCAGAATCATCATCAAGAAGAATAATTTGGAGCGAAGTTGTTTCTGAGCTATAGAATCCTTCTATATTTGCATGTTGAGCATAGGCACTCGTTACTAAACAACCTGCACATAGTGCGAATACGTATTTTTTCATAGATAATCATTCCTTTATCAACACCCATCAAGATGTCTAACTACCACGCTAAGGAGTAACGTCCCCACAGCAAAATAAATAAAAACTCAGTAATCACTGAATGTGAAAAAGGCTCAATCATCGGCTGGGGCGTTATCCCACTTGAGCGTTAAGTTAGACGCTAAAACACAAACAAGACACTTTAACCAAACCTACGAAAACTTTACATCAGCCGCCGCGTTTCAGACTTTAAAATAACCTAATCAGAAAATATTTACAAATGGCATTGCGAAGAAAGTCGCCTTAGTTTTTCGTTTAGCGAGGCTTTCTGTTATCAATTTAGCACTGAAAGCAACCTTGACAGTCAAAACAGCTTGATGACAAACGGCATAACGACTGCCCTAGCCTTCACTTTTTTAAATAACCAAAAGCTAGCGATGAACAAAACCGTTGCAATCGCCAAAAACTCAAATACTTTTAAACTTGAAAGCGACTAACTACTCGCGTAAGGTGCAAGCACCCTACACGAGCCTAAAAAGAAACCCGTAATCACGGACTTCAAAAATTGCACAATAATTGGCTGGGTGCTTGTCGCACTTGACGCGCAAGTTGGGCTGTGATGCCGTGCGATCATTTAAGTTCTCCCCTCTCATAGCGTCGGACAAGCTCACTGTCTCTCGGATCAATATTGTTGATTGCTTCCAAGGTTGAAAGTGACGGGCATTTCTCGGGATTAGTGTCGGGATTGAATCGTGTCTCTAAAACATTGGACAATTGATTTCGCCCAGCCGCGACCGTCTGCGTGTAACTTTTTAGCATACCAATATCACCATCACTTAAAAAAATGCATTCATTCTCTGTAATGTTCGAAATATGAGGCGTTTCCGCGCTCACCAAAGAACGAATAGAAAAGTATCGAAATTTTTTGCTCCATTGCCCACTAGTAGAATTGACTTGCAGGCCCAACCCCCCTCCTTCCAACCATTTGTCGTGCACCATTTTCTGAATACTTGCAGGTTTGTTGCTGTTAAACTCTTGTATGGTATCGTACTCATGGTAGGTCGCTTTCGCTTGAAGTGTATCACCTTCAATTTTACGGTACGGTAAGGAACGATACTCCCATTTAGATAGACGCACACTACTCGCCACTCCATCCACTAAGCTCAAGTATTCAGATGTCCGAGGCAGTAGTAGTCCCAACGGGTTAGTAGAAACTCCGCAGTCATATCTATGCACAACTAACACTCCTTGCACTGTTCTTGAGTACTCACAGGAATTATCAGTAACTATAACTTCCACCGCTTCTGTAAAGCCGTGAGTCAGGTTAGTTCCAGCAATAGCTGTCACTCCTGCTTTCAAACCTTTAACTTGTATTTGTGTCCCTGTCGATTTAGGCTCAGGCCTGCCATCTGGAAGAATAGCCACAATGCCATTTGCTACTACTACGCCTGATAAGTTGGTACTCCAATCCGTCAAACCGTTAAGAAGAATATTCTGTCCTTGAGCATTTTGCAGTGGAAGAGTAATAGTTTGTCCGACCTCTAATTTCAATTGGGATTTATTCAGTCGTGGAGCATAAATATTGATGATTGCTGGCTGTGATCGAACATCAGTTATAGGGTCTTTTACTATAATTGTGGGGTGACCAGCAGCAAGCGATGTAAATGTTTCGGTTTGTGGATCATACGCTAATTTAGCAGAATCGCCATCGCCAATAAGAATATCCAATTTTTCTGGTACTAAAGTCGTTCGCCTGTTTTTGTCTTTGGCCTCAATCTCTATACCAAATTTTACACCTGCGGTCATTGGTGAATTTACTGGTACTGTAGGATTACGCAAAGATGTAATTTCGTAGCTTGTTGCACAATTCGCAACAGTTCCGTTTTTGCCTATACATACTGTGTAGACTTTTGGTGGTCTCGCCTCGTAGTAAGCAATTAAAAATAAACGCTCTGCAAACGTAGCGAACTCTATGCCGTCTTTAATCGCTTTTAGCTTGCCATATATCGGAACCATATAAGCCATCTTAGCACTAATGCGTTTTGCCTGAACTAGTAAATAATCTTTGGCTGCTTTTGTAGCGCATTTATCTACTAAATCTGGACTTAAGAGAAGCGCATTCGATATAGAGCTTACGTTTTCTTTCCATTGCCCTAATTGATTGATAATATTATCAGAATTTGCAGTTAGCAAATTTGCTATATCTTTAGTACCCATGATGGCTTTAGTGTATGCAATTCTGCACTTATCATCATCACGAGCCAATGACCCCAAGCCTTTAAAAAAAACATCTACAAATAAATGAACTTTATTATAACGCGCAGACTCTGGTGTTTGCCCGACTGTCAACTCAAAAGTTCTTCCATTATCATCTGGCACAACTACTGATGGCGCAGTTACATTACTAAATGCATTGCCAAATATCGCCCCAATAGTGGCTATACTGCGAGAGCCTATACCTATAGGCGATAGGGTAACTTCGCCATTTGGCAGTACCCGTCCTTGAGAATTTTTAGCAATCACCGACCATGCTAAAGGAATGGTATTTTTAATGGTTTTATTTGTATCAAAGCTGACTTTCCCTATCCAGTTTGGATTATCTATAAGAGTAAATGGGTAATCAGTTGTTACTGACGGGTCAGGTGGCAATACCTTGACCTTGGCCGCAGTCACCAAAGCGACTTGTTTGCTGGCAGCCACAGTTGTTGCCATGCCTTTCTTGACTTGTTGGGCAACAACCAACACTTGATCCAATACATTGGCCTCGTTCGCTGCTATTTTACCTGCTTTTAAGACCCCATCTACCGTGATAACTAATCGCGTAAAACCTGTTGTGGAACGGATTCGGTCATTTAGTTGCTTTTCGGTCAAATCTTCAGGTTGGTCAATAGCAAAATTAACCAGCCCCACCGCTGTAGAATGTGCATCAAATACTGTATTACCATCACTGCCCGTTACGCCAGCCATGACGATTTGGCCTTGTACATCAAGAGCCAATACAACGTCTTCATTGCCGCTTACAGCTACGCCGCTTGACAGATTATTAGTTGTAGCCACTGAAGATACCACTTCTGCAACCTGCTGGCGCAATGACTCGGGCACACTAGTATCAACCACAAGCCTGCTTTGATTAAGCGTTGGATTAGGTATTGGATTAGGATTAGGATTAGGATTAGTGTTGGTATTAGTGTTGGTATTCGTGTTGGTATTCGTGTTTGTCACAGGTGCATCATCGCCCCCACCTCCTCCGCAAGCAACAAGAGTTGCTGAAATAATAACGGACAAAGCTATCTTCTTGAATGCTTTCATAACAACCCCCTGTTTATGCTTACTTTATATCCACGTCTTATTTCGCGCCGTACTGAATAAGAATAACGTGCCCAACTACTCGCTTAACGCGCAAGTACCCACAACAAAATCAAAAACTGAGATTACCTCAGAACCGTAAAAATTAACACAATAATCGGCTGGGTACTTGTCGCAGTTGAAGCGCAAGTTAGGTTGGTGCTAGCTATTTCAAGAAAAGAACCCATCCTCAAATTTCACGTTGCTACTCTCAAGCTCTATACGGTGTACCAAGTCACTACAGTTAGCCATTAGCGACTTTATTTTTTCTTGATCTAAATCCACCTCATTACCATCTTTGTCATAGCCTGCTCTATGCGCGCAATGATGCCTCAATAACACAGCCTTAAATAACCAGCCAACATCGCCAAAATCTATACCTAATACGTCTTTGTACATTGGTTTTATTTTTTCAATATCGTGAAAAATTATATTTTTCAGATATTTTTTTACATCTTCTTTTAGTTGTTCTTTCTTAATAAAAATTTCCTTCATGGAAAATTTCCGCTCAGCAAATACAGGATCACTCTCCACTAATTTACGAAGAAGATCATCAGAAGATATTACACTGTCGATAAATGTTGAAGAAAGATATGCTTCTACAGCCGCAACAATATGACCATGTAGCATCACTAAAATATTTTTGCTAACATGAGTACTTACAGGCAAAGATAAAAGCTCAGTAGAGCTATCTAATATTTCATTAAATATTTGAAGCTTAGATTTACCTTCCACTCCCCAATAATCTTCATCATATAAATTTTCTTCGTAATACTGTTCAGCCATAATCTGATCGAATTTCTCAGATACATCATCCCACCCTTCAGTATTTTCATCAGCCTCGGAATCTCCCAATTCATTTCTTATCCATTCGATTTTAGCTTCCCGATGGTTCTCTTCGGCTATTTCGACAGCCCAATTTGATCCAATTCCCATACCCGCTCCAATTTTTATCTAAAACCTTAGAAAACCTAACTACCCGCATAACGCGCAAGTACCCAACAACAAAATTAAAAACTGAGATTACCTCAGAATCATCAAAAATAACATAATAATCGGCTGGGTACTTGTCGCAGTTGATGCAGAAGTTAGACAGTGCAGAGAACTACTTTACAACCAACAAAGAACTGACCCAAAACTTAAACCAGAAACACGTTAAAAACAAGAAAACTTTGAATTTAAATGCAAATAAAAAAACTTATTCTTGATTTTTCGAGACCTTATAAATGCACTCAGCAAATATTTGATATGAAAATAATATTATCAAAATACTCAGTTGAATAACTACAAGAATAAAAAATCCTTGGTGGTTTTCTTTCCATACTCTTGGAAGCATAAAAAAATTTTGAAATATCAAAAATACTGCAAATAACCTTGTATCAAAAACACGATACTCAAGATATTTATCACAATGCGAACAAACAATACGAGGCCTAGAAGAAACAGGCTTGTACCACGGTACTTTCTTTCTAACAGGCTTCATCACTAAGGGCGAAAACCTATTAATACCTTTATTACAACTCGGACATATCGCTTGTTTCATAGCATCGAAGTCTAACTACCCGCGTAAGGCGCAAGCACCCTACAACAAAACAAACAAAAACTCAGTAATCACTGAATTCAAAAATAACACAATAATCGGCTGGGTGCTTGTCGCACTTGACGCAGAAGTTAGGTTTTTCTATAGATCATATAGTTAAACTCTAGGCCAAATATATGCTTTGATTTTTTTCCAAAACAAAAACACACCAATAAATATGAACAATATATTTACTGCAATAGCCACAAAATCTGAAAATTGACCTGTTATTGAGTCCATAGCACCCATTGTGCTAGAAGACTGATAAACAGATAATGCGGCAACACTACTCAATAAGGCTGAGACTACTACAGACAGAATAGTATTAAATACAGGAGACTCTCTTTTCCAAGGGAGAATTTCACGAAAAAAATACGAAGATAATCCAAAAAGCAACACAAAAACAAAAATAGAATACAATGTCAACTTAAGCATTGAAACAGTCATTTTCATATCCCCTAAATCAGATGCTGTTAATATAAACATACAAGGAAAAATAACACTCAAAAACAAGTTTGTCGAAAAAAATAAAGAGTAGTATTCAGCATTTTTTTCCTCAGAGGAAAGGAACAGACATATAGCACCTAAAATTGCACTTAAGACAACAACACAGATTGATGATGGCCAAAAATAATTATCAAAATATTGTAAATGTTCAATACCGTTTAGTGTACCCAACAAAATAAAAGAAATAACAGATAATGAAGGCATACAAATTGCTATAACAAGGCATATTAAAACACAGATTCCCAATAGAATTTCAACTTCCTCACTCATATTAATACCCTTGAATTAGCCAATTTTACCTTATAAACCTAACTACCCGCATAACGCGCAAGTACCCACAACAAAATTAAAAACTGAGATTACCTCAGAACCATCAAAAATAACACAATAATTGGCTGGGTACTTGTCGCAGTTGATGCAGAAGTTAGGTTGATGAATAATCTGAATAATAATTACTCAGGTTCTATACACTTACTTAAAGGCATTTCAAATGTATTAAAGAAACGCTCTTCGTTGTTAGATTTATCAAATGCAATTTCTTTAGGATGGATTGAAGCCAACACGCATTGCTGATCAAATTTAAACCAAAAAACTCTCATTTTTATAGTCATTTTAACACCATTTGAAATCCAATTATTTTGCATCTCTATTCCTGGGCATTTATTGTACTCAATTTTTGTATATCCTTTAAGTGAGTCTTTTGTTTTTATAATCTTTTGCCCAACAGAACATGTTGCTGTATAACTCAAATTTTCTTTAGGATTTTGATAGTTTATTTGATTAATGTATGAAGTATCATCTTCATTATTTTTTGTTTCTGAAATGCTAAAGTCGTTGTACGCGCCTGGCACATTAACAGCAAAAAAACCTTCTGTTGATGCCGCACGAAACCACCCGTTATCTAACTTTGTTGAATGCAACATTCCAAAAGAACGTACATCATTCGCAGATGCCAAAACTGAAACAAAAAACATTAATGTTAATGTATAAAACCTCATAAAAAACCTAACTATTGCATTAACAGGTAACACCCCACAACAACATAAGCCGTGAAATGTTATCCAAATTATTAAAAAGAACTCAAATAAAGGCTGGGGTGTTATCCTTGTTAAATGCCAAGTTAGGCACTTACAACACAAGACTAAAAAACCACAAACCTAAACTTAAACGCCACTTTAACCAAGTTGCCAACCAAAAGTAAACCACTTGTTGGCCAAATAATAAAACAACTCTCACCGCACTATTTTTTACCACCGTAGTCAAAATACATTTGAATTAAGCCTAAACCACTATAAAAAGATACTGGCACAATAATGACTGATGAAAGTGCTAAGGCTGAAAGTATTTTCAAGAGGCCACTTTTTCTATACACTAATATGACCAGTACTAGAGCTATGGAAGAAATACCTATTTGGATGAGAAAGCCAATAAAAGTAGAGAAGCCAGACTCTTTAATAACGAAATATTGGAAAGGCCAGCAAAGTGCAGAAGCCACCAAAAAAAAAGCAAGTGGAGTACCTAGCTTGGAAAGGAACTCTTTCATTACAAATACCCTAGTCATGAATGCCTAACTACTTAGCTTAACGTGCGCCGCCCCTCACGTTAATAAGCCTTGCGAATGAATCATTTTATTTTTAATGCTTAGGCAGTGGCTGGGGTGGTGTCACTGTTAAAGCGTGAGTTAGATTGCGAGTACAAGGCTATTATGCCATATTAGGGGTGTGTAACCTAGAGTGCCCATTTTTTCTCCGCCAAGGCAGGATGTGGTACACCATGTTTTTTAGTGTGCAGCGAATTAATGACGCTGCGAAGCCAGAAAAACAACCAACCAAACAATACTAGAGTAAGTACCTTGATAAGAGCTTGCGCCCACATACCGCCCGTGACTGCATCGGGTTGCTGTAGCCAAGTAAGGACTGGATACAAACCAAAAAATTGCATTACATAGACAAACCCGCAAAAACCGCGAATCAAGCGTAACAATAAAAACATCATAACTCCAGAACCAGAGACTTTGGACTCTTGTGTTTCAGTTCTGGCAAGGGAAAAAGCAAGACCTCCGACAATCAAAACCCCTATCCACTGAATCAGGAGCATTGATACATTGACAGTTGCCGCGACATCCCATTGCTGTGGAGGTTCGATAAGCCAGTTATAGCCCATGTTGAAAACCAAGCCGTTATTGTGAACTATTTGAAATGGAGGATAGATGAGCATGGCAAAGACCATAGCGATAACGACCATTAATATTCGCTTTTGGTTTTGGTTCATCACTACTCCTTTGTAACAATCTAACTACCACGCTAAGGGGTAACGTCCCCACAGCGAAATCAAAAGCTGAGATTACCTCAGAAACATAAAAAAGTGAACCATAATCGGCTGGGGCGTTATCCCACTTGAGCGTTAAGTTAGGCAATTATTACTCAATGATAACTATGTCTTTGATACGACAGGATGTTTTATAGGCTTGTGTGTTAATAAATCCCATATTAAATTTTTTAACTTTTTTTGTTGATTTTCGCTTGAAAAGCTCATAAATAACTCTAGTATTTTTATCTATTTGAGTTCCACTTTTAGCCGTATGAATACATTCTATTTCAATGTCCTTAACATCGTTCAACCCTTTATTTTTAATTATAAAATTGGCTTCCATTACATTCCCAAAACCTTCAGTAGACCAAGAAAAGTCCAAGTCTAAATTTTCCATAGCTTGTTCTTTTGGAGATTTTGTATCAGTGCGTTCATCAGACAATTTGCCAGATTCATTAGCTATTACAAACATAAACATAAATACTAAAAATAGTGTTACGCCCCATGTTACTGCCGATGTTTTCTTTTTCGGTGCGCCACAATGAGGACAAGATTTTGCAGTCTTACTAATTTGTGCGCCACACTCATAACATTTAATTAAAGCCATATTACCTCCAATTGTCACAAATTATTGCTAGAAATCACTGTTTGAGAAGATGCGTTTTTCAGCAACCTCACTTTCTCCAGCAAGACTTATCCGTATCTCTAATTTATTTTTAGCCAATACTTTATAAAAAATTCTAGTATTTTTCCCCCATCCTGATGCGATATATTCATCTCTCCATAAAATTTCAGACGGTGTAATTTTGCACCAAAATTTAAAAAGCTTTCTATCGTCAGGCCTTAAATAAGATACTTCTACAAGGCCATTTTTAGAGGAAATAAATTTAACTCGCTTTGCACTATGGCCATCGCTTGTTGCTATTCCTGCTCGGCATAGTTGTGCATCACTAAAAGCATACACATCCATGCTGACAAGACTTGATAATAATAAAGCACCTATACTTATGATTTTAATCATTTCAGCCCCTTGTTTTTCCTAGAACGATAAAATACATATAATTCCTCATTATTACCAACAAGACAATGCCTAACTTAACATTAACTGGCACAACCCCACAAAAATAATCAAATGTGCAAATTTGCCAACATTATAAAAAATAACCAAACCAAGCGCGGGGTTGTGTCCAGTTGAATGAATAGTTAGAATTTATAAAGCACTTACCAACTATCATCAACGATTATTAGCAGCTCTATCTCTCGAAATAGAATCTCCAATCTAATTTTTTTTCGTCCGAATCCTTTGCTAATTGCAAACATTTTTTTAAATCATAAATATCGCTTGGACTCCGACAAGTACTATTTTTTGCTTCTTCTAATTCTAAAATAAGTTTTTCTATTGACTCGGCTTTGTTGCACAAATGGCAGTGAGTTGAGCAATTCTGTAAAATAGTGAGATGACGACTAATAGCCCAGCGAAATATCGCACCACGAATTGGCCAACTTACAATGC
>Ga0247722_10001625_pt1 | contig 12304 bp, 12 predicted proteins | sample MSEWelMarce3H_FC_FD_189094 | JGI IMG/M metagenome (GOLD analysis project Ga0247722, IMG submission 189094) | Subsurface sediment microbial communities from gas well in West Virginia, United States - MSEEL Well Study Marcellus 3H_FC | ecosystem: Environmental > Terrestrial > Deep subsurface >... | reverse complement strand
CTATATCCGGTGTATTAAGGCAATTACGAAAAACTGCCGCTGGGTTTATTTGGAAATATTCTGATTAAACCAATTTAGAAAAAAATTTTATATTTTGTTAGTTTATAAAGATGGTACTCATGTCAGCTGGACGCGCTGCTCGCAATCAAGCATCAATTTGCAATAGAACTAATACTTGTGGAGGTGGTGCCAAAAAAGGAGGTCTAGCTCCTTCAATTGGTTGGTACTTAAGTTCTAATCCTAACTTAATCGGTGCTACAAATACTCAATATGGGTTGAAATGCATTCCTAACCGCACTATCCAAACTCAATCGTACGGATACCGTGCTACTATCGGTGGAAATATGGGTTAAAAATCTACTTTTGGGAAAAGTAGAGCAAAAAATAGCCTTTTAGAAAGGTTATAACAAAGTAAAGCAAAATCTACCTTTAGGAAATCGTAGTTTTCTGATAATATATATTTAAGAAAAATAATTTAATGATAAAGTTATTAAATTATTATAATGATGATGATAATCAAAATTGATACAAGAGAGCAAGAACTATTCAAAAAGTGTGAAGCTACTATTAGTGCCGTTCCAAAATTCGCAGACATTAAACTTGTTTCTGAAACACTTCCTTTAGGAGACATTATTATTAATGATGGAACCAATGATTGTGTTATTATTGAACGCAAAACTTTATCCGATTTAGCAGCTAGTATTAAGGACGGTCGTTATGAAGAACAATCTTATCGTTTAAATGGTCTCCAGCATCACAATCACAACATCGTTTATCTTGTAGAAGGCGATATGTACCGTTTTAACGCATTTAAGGAACGTATCGATAAACAAACCCTATATTCTGCTATGTTCTCCATTAATTATTTCAAAGGCTTTTCTGTTATGCGTTCTAATAATATGGAAGAAACAGCTATGATTGCATGTAATATGGTTTACAAACTCGTAGGTGGACTTAAATCCGGTAAAACTGGGTTTTACAATAATAACATTCCAACTATCAAAATCTCTGACGATAATGCATCAGGTGACCAAAATAATAACGCAGATGACAAACAATCAAATGATATTGTAAAAGAAGCCTCTGAAAAGGATTATTGCTCGGTCATCAAAAAAGTCAAAAAAGATAACATCACGCCTGATAACATTGGCGAAATTATGTTGTGTCAAATTCCTGGTGTTAGTTCGGCTTCTGCTTTAGCTATTTTAGCCCAATTTAAGACACTTCCTAACTTAATTCAGTGTTTAAAAGAAAACGAACAATGCTTAAATAATATTTGCACTACAGACGCAAATGGTAAAAGCCGAAAAATTAGTAAAACCGCTATTGCTACTATTGTTAAGTTTTTAAAAGTATAATTTAGTATTTTGTCATACTTTGTTATAACTTTTTTAAAAGTGTAATTTAGTCTTTTACTCCACTTTTTTTAAAAGTGGATATATATATGAACCAAGACGAATTTTTTAAAATTGTTGGGATTTTAATTGTTAGTTTTTTTATTATTTATATGGTGGTTAAGATGTTTCATTTACAAACCTCTGTTATTGAAGGATTAACTAATTCTGATGGCACAATAACTAGCGATAGCGATGCTTTAACAAGCCGAAGTGATACTACAGCGCCTTCATCCGGTGAAGCTGGAACCGCTGCTTCTTATGCTGCCGCAGTTAAGGCCCAAGTAGTCAAATTACAAGACGAGTTGTTAGTTTCTAAGTACAGAAAAGATTACGAAGCTGCGATAATTAACTTAGATGACTATGTTGGCTACTTAATGATAAAACAAACCTTGAATATGAAGTTGAACGGTGATATAAAGGCAAATATTGAAGCTATTAATAATTTAAATATATTGAAAGGGTCTAAGGAAGCATTAAACTCTACTATGGCCTTTTTAGATAAGCAATAATTCCACCTTTTAAAGAGCCATATAACTTTAAATATATATAAACTGTAATTTATATATATTATCAATTTAAACTAACATATTTGACCATTACTTCGTTTTAAAAGGTGGGATTATGGAACCGCAATACTAACTTCGTTGTCTTTATAATAGCCCGAATCTGTTAAAGCTTGTGTATATTCTGCTCCTCCCCAATTAGGGTCCATTGCGTTATCACTATATAACATATTATGGTCAGAATTCTTAATCTGGTCTAACGGTGTTATTGACCCAACATAATAGCTTGATTGGTCGAATGCTGGATACCCATTTTTATTATATGGTTGGTCAGATTGTGTTGCATCAACTAGTGGAGTAAATTTCAATGGCAAAGGGACGGTTGTTGTGGGTGGCAAACCACCTTCTAATTCACTCACACTTGGTCTCACTTTGTAAACACGGTTGCCCTGAGCATCATACGTGTTCTGAACATATAACACTGGACAACGAATACCGGCACCACGTTGCCATTCTAAAAATTCTGTATATTCCTCTAAATTGTTAAACTCAATTGGATTGACCCCGGGAACTTGGGCAATATTTGAATTATATAGATAATACTTGGTTCCCTTTTGAATTAAAAGATTAGGGCATCGTTTTTCGCCATCCATTGTTGTTAGTTGCTCAATCATTTTAGGATTACTTGTGTATCGAATATAAAAGTATAATCCACCTAAAAATATAATTAACATAAATACAATCTTCAGCGTTTCGGTTGACATATATAATACACTTATACTTTTTTTAAAAGTAATAATATAGTATTTTGCTATACTTTTTTTAAAAGTAATAATATAGTATTTTGCTATACTTTTTTTAAAAGTATAAAAAGTATAAAGGATATTATTTTGCTATACTTTTTTTAAAAGTATAAAAAGTATAAAGGATATTATTTTGCTATACTTTTTTTAACAGTATAATATATAATGCACGTTTTACATATAGATACAAAAAAAGACGTCGGGAAAGTTGATAAACTGATTAAGCAAGGTAAAGATGTCTTTATTCTCGTTTATATGAAGGGGTGTGGTCCATGTAATGCTACTCGTCCAGAATGGGAACAGCTTGAAACTGCTTTAAAAGACCAGTACGCTAAAAATGATAAATTGGTTATAATCGATGTGAACAAGGATTATTTGTCAAGTATTAAGCATATTGGAAATGTTGATGGGTTTCCTACAATAAAATACATTGGCAAACGTGGAACAATTGTAGAGCCATATGAAAAAGGTGAAAGAAGTGTTAGTTCATTCATTACTTGGATTGAATCAAAAATCAATAATGTTATCTCAACAAATCAAACTAGTTCCCCAGAGAATGTTTATAAAAGACTGGTTAAGTCTGAAAAACACGCAACTAAATCTAAAAATAAAACTATACACAATAAAACTAGAAGAAATAATACAACTAGAAGAAAACATAGAGGCGGTAAATGGTCTAAAAAATACAAAGATAGTATCAATTGTTCAAAACCTAAAGGATTCTCTCAGAAGCAACATTGTAAATATGGTCGTAACAAATAAAATGCGTTGTCTTTTTTAGAAAATAATACACATTTAGAAAATATTATATTTTATATTATATATAAAATGTCGGTTAATAATCTAGCATTTAGTAGGCTTTCTCTTAATGATGAGAATTTGGTTACAGCACCTTGGACTGCAGACAACCTTTTTGAAAAAGCGAATGCTATCTTAAAGTCTCTTCCAAGGGATCAGGTAGAAGCAATGTCTGATGCCATCCATACGGCCGAGGGTATATTGTTGTCAGCACGGTCTGATAATGAGGAGGAGCATAAAGAACTAACAAGGCTCGCAAAGACTGATGTGAATGAATTTATGAATATTTATGTTAATAAGTATTTTAACAGAGCAATGGCAGGAAGGCGTGCTAATGTTAGTGGTGGGAAAAAAAGACGTTCCACTAAAAGACGTTCTACTAGAAGACGTTCTACTAGAAGACGTTCCACTAGAAGACGTTCTACTAGAAGAAGTAGACGTTAAATTACTATCACAATAATTTAATGAAATATTTTATATTACTTTATTCATTAATATAAAATTTATTTTCTTTTTGAAAGTAGTGACGAGAAAAATATCTAACAATTATCTTTAGAATATCCAATAACAGCGCATCCAATTCGTTTGCCGGCGTGTCCAGTGGTTAAACTATCAGATTGTCCGCCTTGACCACAATCATCCGGGTCTTCGTGGATAACGAGCCCTCTGCCAATAATATTGGCTTTATAACCTCGTAACTTGATAACGTCATCAATTAACGTATATTTGGCATCACCTTTGTTGTTAGTATGGATATTTCCTAGGTCACCAACGTGTCTATTTTTCATTCCAGGGCATCCGTGGGTTAGTCCATAAGGGTTAAAATGTGCACACATACTAGTACATTTGTCGCTAAGGTCGCCGGCTTCGTGAACGTGAAATCCGTGTAAAGAGTTAGGTTTTAGACCACTTAAATTAAGTTCTATTTTGATTTTTCCAATATCGTTAAGTTCTGTAAATTTAACTGTACCCTTAATAGTATCGGTAAATACAGCAATAGCGTGAATAGGTTTAATAGGTTTAGTCGTCATAATATAATAGTTATAAATAATTAATATCACTAAACTAACGAATATAACTAACAAAATATATAATAATTGAGGTTTCATTATATATTTAACAATATTATTTAATAATGGCGACCTCTTTGGCGAGATTAGATATGATTTTATTGATATTTTTGCGTTGTTCTTCTTCAGTGGAACCGCTCATAGAATTCATAACTAATTTAAAATACTTATCATTGGTTTTGGAGTTTACGTCATTATAGTCTGGATTAGCTTTAATCCATTCGGGTATCATCTTCATATTTTTACTTGCTATATGTTTAATGGCATTTGTAATTTTGTCATTATCAATATTATCTTTTTCCCATTTGTCTTGGTCTTTAATGTACAGAATTTCGCGTTTAGAATCGCTACAGTGTATTGGTCTAGCGTGCGTGTCAAGATTCTGTAGCCCATTTAAAAATATTCTAGAAATGCCTTCAGAATAACCTAAACGAGCAGTCTCTTCCAAATCCTTAACACTGACAACCAATGAACTAACAAAGTCGCTAATATTAATGGCATCTTTGCATTCTTCGTTCAAAAACACATTAAGATTGAATTTATTGTGGCTGTTGATATTGTTAGTATTATGTTGATGGGTTCCGTTTCCTCCCACCTTTGCAAGTTCAACAATTTGTTTTGTTAGTTCTTGGTTCTGTTCAACCATTTTTAAGACTAGATCAGTAAGTTGTTGGGTATTATTAGTAGCAAATACTTCGCCAAGAGTTGGTTCTTTACATTTTTTAGAATGTCTCCATAATCCGTCTCTATATTTGTAGCCTTTATCACAAACATTACATTTGAAAAATTTGGGGATTTTTTGGGGATTTTCCGTTGTCAAACCGTTGTAATTGTCTACTTTTGAGTGTTTCAATGTGGATAAATGTTTTATGTAATCTTTTTTGTTATTGGTTTTGTATTCACATTGTTCGCAATAATATTTGGGGATTTTTTGGGGATTTTTCGTTGTCATTTGTTGTATATATTGACAACATAAAAAATCCCTAAATCATTTTTCCCAAAAAACATTGAAAAATTATCGTCACAAATTAATAATTACTTTTTCTGTGAATGAGACCATTATGGTCTAAAACCTCAAAAAAAAGGGTGTTTTTCAAGACTTTTTTGGCTTTTCTCAAAATGGACATTTTTAAAATGTCCAAAATCGAAAACTGAATGACTTTTATAATAATTAGTTGTTACCACAAAATAAACTAGATATATTAGTATACTTTTTATGACCATTTATCGTAAGAATACAAATAAACTAATTTAGAGCTATTTTTCAATCATATATAGAGAATGGAATTAATAGAAGGCCAAATTAAACATCAATTTATTCCAACAGAAGTAATGTCATTTTCAAATATCCAAACCAATAAGCTAATATTAAAAAACGACGTGTTCGAAAAATGGGAAGCAACTAGTACCGTTAAAGGTGAATATATTGTTTGCAATGCAGTAAGTAAGTTAAAAAAATGTTCAAAGCGCATAGTAAAAGAGACATATGAAGAATATTTAGATTTTATTATGAATCGTGATATAGAAAAGGACCGTTGGATCTATAATATAATCGATGGATTAGCGGAACAAGAAAATATAATGTACAGGGATGATTTTAGTATAACTATGCCGACGTATACTTGGGATGCAAAAAATATAGAAAAATTACATATATTATGTATACCATTGGATAAACAACTTAGAACAATTAGAGAACTAACAAAAGAGCATATTCCTTTATTGGAACGTATGAAGAAGACAACATTAGAAAAAATAGAAGAAGTATATGGTTTAAAAGAAGATAATCTTAAAATATATTTTCATTATGACCCATCAACATATCATCTTCATATACATTTTGTAAATATACGGTACAAAGACGCTGGTTCATCAGTAGAATATTCTCACGATTTGGATAGTGTTATTTTTAATTTGACACTAGATAAAGATTATTATAGGAAAATACAGTTAAATAGGCGTTTTGTTATTATTTAGATTTTACACTTACTACAGCATTCGTTTCTGTCCAATTCATCATCAGAATCATCGTCTGAAGCATAGCAATCTTTACAACCTGACTTAATTGCTTGATACATTGTAATTTTTTTTAAAAATATTAGTTGCGCATGTTTTTTACATGGTATAACGTGGCCTGGTTCATCGTCATATGGAAATTTTGTGTTACATTTTCTGTCTTTAATAAGCTTTTCTATTGACAAATTATTTGATACTAATTCTTTGCTACATTTTACACAAGGAATATAGCCACTATATCTTCCTGCTAATTCTTGTATGGGTTCTATTTCGTGTTCATTGTGAGTGTTTAAAACAAAAGCATTAATACAACATTTTGGATAACCATAATATGAACCCATTTCATACATTATTTTATAAGTTCTTCTAATGTTAACTAGTGACTGTATTTCTTTGTAAATATTTCTGGTATTTTTAATTTTGAAACTAATTTTTTTACCAGTTTCAGCGTTTACAGGACATTTAATTTTTATATTTTGACCATCAATAAAGGCTTCAAATGTTTGACCAGATTCTATATTCTGTGGCACCTTTATAATAAGTGTTTTGTCATTAGGAACAGAATTTGAATACAAATCTTTATTTTTAAGTATTTTTGAAATATTTGAAAATTTTTCTTCAAATAATTCCTTTTTTTGTAATTTTTGCTGTTTTCTATTTTTAACTATTTCTTTTATGTTATTCCAACTTTTTTCATTATTAACAGTTTTGGGGTTTTTAGTTTTAGTATTAGTATTAGTATTCATCTTTTGAGTATTCATATTATATAGTTGCAATAAGTATAATAGATATAATTAATTCAATTTTTTGTATAGATTTGTTTAAAAAATTGAATTAAAAATAGTTTGGTATAATGAATAATAAACAACAATGGAACACGTCTTCAAGTTATTCGAATTTAATGTATATAATGATAAGAGTCTCGATAAAGACTCGGATGAAGATAGTAATGATAATAGAGCAAAAAAAGATAGTTCCCGTTTCGCAATCCAGATGTTTGGTATAAATGAAGAGGGAAAGAAGGCGTCAATTATTGTAGAAGAGTATCAGCCATTCTTTTATGTAAAGGTGGACAATAATTGGGGTCAAACAAAGAAGACAGCATTCTATAATCATTTAAAGTCAAAAGTAGGTAAATATTACGAAGATGCAATTATTGAGTGTAAACTGATTGAACGAAAGAAATTGTATGGATTCGATGCAGGTAAAAAACACAGGTTTATTGAGATAAAATTCGCTAATGTAAATATATATAATAAAGTAAAAAACTTATGGTATCACGATACAACAAGCGAAGACGGTGAAAGAGAGCGTAGATTATTGGACAACGGATATATATTCCAAAATACAAATATAGAATTGTATGAGGCAAATATTCCTCCTTTATTGCGTTTCTTTCATATTCGTGAAGTAAGTCCATCTGGTTGGATAGCTATGCCAATAAAAAAAACAGTTGAAATTACAGGTTCAAACAAGACAACATCGTGTGATTATGAATATGTAGTAAATTATAAGAATATAATTCCCTTAAATCATAAGGAAGACCGTGTTCCTTATAAGATAATGAGTTTTGATATTGAGGCGTCAAGTAGTCACGGTGATTTCCCAGTACCGATAAAATCATATAAAAAGTTAGCAACAAATATAGTAGACCATTTTGCAAAACTAGGGGATACAACTGTGGAAGAATGTAAACCAATCCTACGTTCAATTCTTAGAGCTGCTTTTGGTAAAGAGAAAATGGATAATATAGATGTGGTTTATCCGAAAGAGCAATTAAAGAGCGAAGAAGACCTTCAAAAAAGAACAGAGAATTGGTTAAAAACAAAAGTACGAGATAGAAAAGATGATAAAAATGATGAGCATTTGATAGAGACGTTGTTTGAAAACGCTAACAAAGCAATGCTAATAAAAGAAAAGGAGGAAAAAGAAAAAGAAGCAGAGGGAGAGGGAGATGACGATGATTCTGATGATGAAGCAGTAGAAGAAGTAGAAGAGGAAAAGTATTTCAAGATAGGTTCCGGTTTCAATTATAATCAAAATTATAAAAATAGGGAATCGACGATAGTGGATATAATGTGTGATCAAAAATTCGAAAGAGAGGGTAAAATAAATGAATTAATACGTTCACTAAGAAGTAATTTCCCAGCATTAGAAGGAGATAAGGTAACATTTATAGGTTCTACATTTATGAACTATGGTTCCACCGACCCGTATCTAAACCATTGTATAGTGTTGAATTCGTGCGACAAGATGGCAGTAGCAAATCAACAGCTAGAAACATATGAAACAGAAAGAGATGTATTGGTCGCGTGGACAAGATTAGTTCAAAGAGAAAATCCCGACATAATTATCGGATACAACATATTTAGTTTCGATTATGAGTTTATGTTTAGAAGGTCACAAGAGTTATCTTGTGTTGAGGACTTTCTAAAATTATCGAGAAACAATGACGAATTATGTGCTACAGTAGATTATAAAAATCCAGGAAAGATAGATATAGATAGAAGTTCGACAACATTGGCGTCAGGAACATATGAACTGGCGATTATTAAGATGAATGGTAGGCTTCAAGTGGATATGTTAAATTGGTTTCGCAGGACAGAAAATTTGACGTCATATAAGTTGGACTATGTAGGGGGGCATTTTATCGGAGATGATGTGAAGAAGCTCCTACATCGATGTAGGGATGAAATAGATGCAACCGAAGTGACCCGGGTTTATACAGCAAATATGACTGGATTACAAGTGGAAACATATATTCATTTTGAGGAAATAAATCATAGCAGCGATTATTACAAAGACGGCCAGAAATTCAAAGTAACTGCCGTTTGTAAAGAGGAGGGATGGTTTGAAGTACTTGGTAACGAAAATCCTCAAGCGAAGAAGGTGAAATGGGGTTTAGCAAAGGATGATGTGACACCCAAAGACATTTTCAGAATGACGAACGAAGGTTCTGCGTCTAGAGCTATTATCGCTAAGTACTGTATACAAGATTGTAACTTAGTGCATTATTTATTTAATAAGGTGGATGTAGTAACTGATCTGGTAGAAATGGCTAAATTATGTAGTATTCCTATGAGCTTCTTAATATTCAGAGGCCAAGGGATTAAGCTTACTAGTTATGTTGCGAAGAAATGTAGAGATAAAGGGGTTTTAATGCCTTGTATTAATAAAGGTTCAAAAGACGACGGTTATGAAGGCGCTATTGTTTTAAATCCAAAATGCGGTCTTTATTTAGATGACCCGGTTTGTGTAGGCGATTTCGCATCATTATATCCTAGTTCAATGTTGTCTGAGAATTTGTGTCCTAGTAGTAAAGTTTGGACAAAGATTTACGATTTGGCTGGAAATTTGGTTTTAGAAACTGGTGATAAAGATGCTGATGGCAACTATATTTATGATAATATATCAGAATATGAATATGTTGATATAAGATTTGATACATATCGCTGGATAAGGAAGAGTCCAAAAGCAAAAGCTGAAAAAATTAAGTCTGGATACAAATTGTGTAGGTTTGCACAACCTTTAACCATTGATGGAAAAGAAGAAAAGGCAATTATGCCTGCTATTTTACAGGAGCTATTGAAAGCCAGAAAAGACACTAGAAAACAGATTCCTAATACTCCTGATGAATTTATGAAGAATGTTTTAGATAAAAGACAGCTCGCTTACAAAGTAACTGCGAATTCACTTTATGGTCAGCTTGGAGCTAAAACCAGTACTTTCTATGAACCGGATATTGCTGCGTCTACAACTGCTACTGGACGATTGCTGTTAACATTCGCCAAAAGAGTTACAGAGGAATGCTATGCGAATACAGATATTAATACCAAATATGGGGTTGTAAATACTAAAGCAGAGTATGTGTACGGAGACACTGATTCCGTATTCTTCAAGTTTAACCTCACAGACAAAGAAACTGGCGAAAAAATAGTAGGTGATAAAGCGTTAGAATTGTCTATCGAAATAGCACAAGAGGCGTGTCATCAAGTGTCAAAGGTTTTAAAACAACCCCACGATTTTGAATATGAGAAAACATTTATGCCCTTCTGTTTGTTGTCAAAGAAGCGATATGTATCCATTAAGTACGAATTCGATTGCACAAAGGGAAAGAGAAATGAAATGGGTATAGTATTGAAGCGTCGAGATAATGCACCAATAGTAAAAGATGTCTATGGAGGCGTAATAGACATTTTAATGAAAGAGAAAAATATTCAAAAAGCATTAGACTATGTAAATACGTGTTTACAGGATTTAGTAGACGGTAAGGTTCCGATTGAGAAGCTAATAATAACAAAGTCACTGCGTTCATTTTATAAAAATCCGCAAAGTATAGCACATAAGGTTTTAGCGGATAGAGTTGGTCAAAGAGACCCTGGCAACAAACCGACATCAGGAGATAGAGTTCCGTTTGTATATATTGTTACTAAAGAGACAGGAAAGGGTAAAAAGTTACTACAAGGCGACAAAATAGAGACACCAACATTTATTAAAGAAAATAATTTACAGATAGACTATTCGTTTTATATTACAAATCAAATAATGAAACCGCTATTACAACTCTTTGGTTTAGTATTAGATGATATTTGGTTAAGTCAGAAGCCACCTAGACGTGCAAAAGTAACGAATTTGAAAAAAGAGATAGACGCGATTAAGGCGTCAGAAGAAGATGAGAAGAAATGTGAAAAGAAAATAAGTAGAATAAAAGACAAAGAGGTTCAAGCATTAATATTTGATAAATATTTGAGAGACACAAATAACGCAAAAACGGGTAATCAGAGTGTACTGAAGTTCTTTAATAAAAAGTAAGTTGTTAATATAAGTTATTGAATATACAAATTATTATTAAACAATTTTAATGATAATTTTTTTCTAAATTTTTGTTTATTTTTATTTTTATACAATGAAAATACTGATTTGCCTTTAGTTTGCTTCATAAGTAAGTTAGTTAGCTCATTTACTTTTTGTTCAAGGTTTAAAACCTGTTTCTTCAAATTAATATTTTCCTTTGATACAATATTATCTTTCTCATAGAACTCTTCGTACGTCTCTTGTTCTGCATCCTCATCATCGTAATCTTCATCATCATCATCATCATCGTCATCGTCATCATCATCGTTGTTTGTCTCTTTAGTCTGAGAGTTCATTTCAGGGTTCAAAGTGTGATAATTGCTATATAGAACATTATAATCGGCGTGTCCCTCACTATCTAGTTTAAGCATAATAGCATTAGGTGTTCTTTGGTGTCTTTGAGACATCTCATCGATCGACAATTCGAGAAGGTCGAATTCTCTATGCAATTGAAGGCATTCATTAATAGTCCAACGGTTTCCAAATCTCTTAAAAGAAGTCATCTCTTATACAGTATATACTAACAATGTCTTTAAATATATTTATAATATTATTTATTATCGTCGTGTATTGTTACGAGTATTAGGTCTCAATATAGCTTCGTAAAATAAAATATTATTGGATGGATCAAACATAAATAAATTATTGGACGGATCAAGCATAAATGGGTCATCAGTTTGACTTTGATTTTGAGGAAATAATAAAGACTGAAATATTCGAGATGAAATATTATCTACAAAACTACTGGTCAGTTCATTATTAGATATTTCATTATTAGAGATGTCAATAGAATTGTTATTATTGTTATTATTGTTATTATTGTTATTATTGTTATTATTGTTAGTATCAGAGGCAGATGAAGT
>Ga0247722_10001624_pt1 | contig 12305 bp, 11 predicted proteins | sample MSEWelMarce3H_FC_FD_189094 | JGI IMG/M metagenome (GOLD analysis project Ga0247722, IMG submission 189094) | Subsurface sediment microbial communities from gas well in West Virginia, United States - MSEEL Well Study Marcellus 3H_FC | ecosystem: Environmental > Terrestrial > Deep subsurface >... | reverse complement strand
GGGCTGTGGCATGATTTTGGTTGAGCCTAAAGAAGGCTTAGCGCCAGTAGATAAGGAGTATTACGTCATGCAGGGCGATTTTTATACTCCGGGTGTATTTGGCGCTGGCGGTATGCAGCCCTTTGATATGCAAAAATCAATTGATGAAAAAGCCAGTTATGTTTTATTTAATGGCGCTTCTAACTCACTCACCGGAAAAAATGCACTTACCGCCAAAGTAAATGACAAAGTGCGTATTTTCTTTGGCGATGGCGGGCCTAATTTATTATCTAGCTTCCATATTATTGGCGCGGTATTTGATAAAGTTTATTTTGAAGGCGGATTAAAATTCCAAGAGCAAGTACAAACCACCGCCGTCCCCCCTGGTGGCTCAGCAATGGTTGAATTCACCACCAAAGTACCCGGCAATTTAACCCTCGTCGATCACGCCCTCAGCCGTGCCTTCCATAAAGGGGCAATTGGCATTATGTCAGTCACTGGCGACGATCAGCCCGACATTTATAGCAAGGGCATTCATAGCAAATTAAAAGTGGAATAAATATAGCCAAGGATTTTGCTCGGAATAAATCCCGCAATGATTTATCAAATAAAACCGTCATCCCCGAGTGTTTTTATCGGGGATCCAGCAGTCCAGCTGGATTCCCGCCAAAGGCACACGGGAATGACGAGGTTTCAAAAACGGGACGTTAATACAAGCCAAGTCCTAAGGCGCGGAGTGAATAGAGCAGGCACTGTGCACTGTGCATCAGACATCAAATTATCTCTTTCAGATACAACAGGATGATCAATATGAAACCGCTATTATTTATATTAACGGCCTTTGCATCTTTTCAAGTATTAGCCATCGATGTGAGTGCAGGCAAAGCCGTTTATGAAAAAACCTGTACCAGCTGTCATATGGCCAATGGCGATGGTTTAGCTGGTGCGTTTCCTCCTTTAAATAAATCTGATTATTTTAAAAAAGCCAATTCTGCCGCACTGGTTAAAATAATAGATCAAGGATTAAGTGGTGAAATCACGGTGAATGGCCAAAAATTTGTTTCTGCCATGCCAGCACAAAATTTAAGCGATCAAGAAATAACTGATGTGTTAAATTATGTGAGCGTAGCTATGAATAGCGGCAAGCCCATCTTTAAAGTGGATCAGGTTAAAAAACTAAGGGCTCCAAAATGAAAATCCTAGCTCTATTGGCATTCAGCCTAATCAGCAACGTATTTGCTGCTGATTATATGCCAATAGCGGGTGGCACTTTACGCACCGCTTTGCCAACCGATGGCGAAACGGTGCAAGTGGCAGCTTATCGCTTAAGGTCTAAGCCGGTGAGTAATCAGGATTATTTAATCTTTTTAATAAATAATCCACAGTGGCAGCGCGGGCAACACGCCGCGCTTTTTGCAAATTCGGACTATTTAGCCAATTGGCAATCAGCCACAGATTATTCACCTAATCAGCACCATGCCCCCGTCACCCAAATTAGCTGGTTTGCCGCCAATGCCTATTGCGCCAGTGAAAATGCACAATTACCTACTTGGTCTCAATGGGAATTTGCCGCCGCTGCCGACGCCCTGCGCAAAGACGCCAGAAGTGATCCGCTTTGGCGGGCCAAGATATTAAGGTGGTATGCTGAACCAGCCTCCACGCCCTTAGCCCAATCAGGCCAGCAAGTTGCCAATATCTATGGCGTTTACGATATGCACCAATCAATTTGGGAATGGGTAGAAGATTTTAATGGGCTATTTGTCACCAGCGATAGCCGTGGTCAAGGCGATCAAACCTTATTAGAAACCTGTGGAGCGGCTAGCTTATCGCTAGGAGATAAAGAGAATTACGCCATCTTAATGCGCATTGCCTTATTGGCGGCATTAAATGGCACCGATACGGTGAATACCCTTGGCTTTCGTTGTGCCAAGCCAATGCAATAGTTAATAGGAAACAATCATGTTAATGAAGCCACTCTTGCTTAGTATCTTACTTTCCATCAGTGCGTTCAGTATCGCCTGCGATGATCATGCCGCACATAAGGCCGCCAATGCCGTAGCAATACCCATTGGAAATTCTCTCTATCAAATCGATGTCCCCTTAATGGATCAAGCTGGCAATACATTTAAGCTGGCTGATGAGCAGGCTAAAATGACGATCATTACCATGTTTTATGGTGATTGCAATCTATCTTGCCCAATTGTGATGGAAAATGTAAAACGCACTATTGAAGCAGTACCCCTTGCACAGCGTAAAAATATCAGGGCGCTATTAATTAGCCTAAATCCCGGTATTGATACGCCTAAATCCTTGGCTGGATTAGCTAAAGTTCATCAATTTGATCCAGCTACTTATCGATTGGCCGTCAGTGATAACGACAGCCATACTCGGCAGATTGCCGCCTCATTGGGGGTTAAGTATCGCCGTGCAGCCAATGGCGAAATTAACCACAATACCCGATTTGTGTTAATGAACCAGCAGGGTATCATTATTAAAATAAGCGATACGCTCAGCATTACGCCTGATTCAGGGATACTGGCGGCGATTCAAGCCAATTTATAGCCACTCGTATTAATATGCCCTTAGGAAACGCGATTAAATCATCATGACAAATATATATTTTCGTATAACGGGTCACCCGCCCTACGATGATTTAATACCCTATTTGCATAACCCCTTATTGTTTTATTAAAAAAAATTCATTTCTAAACAACACATTCATTCAATGACTGAACCTCACCAATGAAAAAAATAATTATCCTCGCATTAAGTTCCGCATTTTCAGCGCCATTTTCCAATGCAGAAACTATTCAACTCCCCCCTGTTATTGTCACCGCGCCTGCGATGCAAGAGGCGCTAAAAGTAGAACTTGATGCAAAAAACCCACAGCAGCCCTTGCCTGCTACCGATGGGGCTAGCTTTTTAAAAACCATTCCAGGCATGAATGTGATTCGCAAAGGCGGGATTGATGGCGATCCGGTCTTTCGGGGTATGGCGGGCTCTAGGCTGAATATTTTGCTGGATGGTGAGCAAATTCTGGGCGGCTGCGGTGGCCGAATGGACCCGCCCACGGCTTATATTTTTGCTGATTCTTACGACAAAGTGAGCCTGCTCAAGGGACCGCAAACGGTGCTATATGGGCCGGGTAACTCTGCGGGCACAGTGCTGTTTGAACGCAAAGCACCTTCATTTTCGCAAGGCGGCATCAAGGCCAATGCGGCGCTCACCGCCGGCAGCTTTGGCCGCTTTGATGCCATGGGCGAAGTCTCCACCGGCAATGGCAAGGCCGATGTCAGTGTGATTGCCACCCACTCTCAGCAAGATGATTACAAGGATGGCGATGGCAACACCGTGCATTCAAATTACCAAAGGCACAGTGCCAACCTGACCCTCGGCTGGACGCCCGATGAAGACACCCGTTTGCAATTTTCTGCCACCAAAAGCGATGGCGAAGCTGCTTACGCCGATCGTGGCATGGATGGCAGCCAGTTTGCCCGCAATAGCCTGAGCGTTAAATTCAGCAAAAAAAATATCTCCCCGCTACTCAAGCAAATCGAAGCGCAGCTTTCACACGCTTATATCGATCATGTAATGGATAACTACAGCCTGCGCCCCTACACGCCGGGTAAGGAAATGGCCAGTAATCCAGATCGTCTGACATGGGGCGGACGCATCATGGCCACGCTCAATACCAGCGATGACAGCCAGTTGAAAACCGGCCTGGATTTTCAACAGGATGAACACAGCTTACGCACCGGCAAAGATTATCAAGATAAACCGCGTATCGACGATGCCCGCTTTAAAAATAGCGGTGTCTTTGCTGAGTTCAGTTACTTTATTAGCGAGCAATCACGCCTGATTAGCGGTGCGCGTGCCGATTTTTGGCAGGCCAACGATAGACGCCTGAGCAGCGCAACGGCCAAGCAAGAACGCAATGAAGTGCTAGGCAGCGGCTTTATGCGCTTTGAGCAAGATATCAGTGCGGACACAATGCTTTATGCTGGTTTAGGCCGCAGCGAGCGAGCGCCAGATTACTGGGAGCTGATCAGTAAGCAAAGCGCAGACAGCAATTCTGCATTTAATACCGCCACAGAAAAAACCAGCCAGCTGGATCTAGGCGCAATCCATAACAATGGGCCTTTATCTCTAAGCGCCTCTGCATTTTATAACCAGATTAACGACTATATTTTGATTCAGTCCGGCGTGCCCAATGGCAGCATGGCCACAAAAACCATTAGCCGCAATGTTGACGCCAGCACTTGGGGCGGTGAAATGGGGCTGGCTTATCAGATCAGCACCAAGCTAAAAAGCGAGTTAGCGCTCTCCTATGTACGCGGCAATAATCAAACCGATCACAGCGCCCTTGCCCAAATACCCCCACTAGAAAGCCGCATCAATCTCAGCTGGAATGAAGCCAATTGGAATATAGGCGGGCTGATCCGTGCGGTTGCTGCACAAAACAGAATTGACTTAGGCAAGGGTAATATCGTTGGGCAAGACACTGGCAGCACGGCAGGCTTTACGATTTTCTCGCTCAACGCCGCTTACAAGCCCAGCAAAAATAGCCAGCTGAGCATCGGTGTCGATAATCTATTTGATCGCAGCTATGCAGAACACATCAGCCGCGCAGGTGCGATGGTGGGTGGCTATTTGCAAACCAGCAAAATCAACGAGCCAGGCAGAACGCTTTGGCTGAAAGGGCAAATCAATTTATAAATGATAGAAATTCCAGGGTGGATGAGTTGTTTTATGCCCTGCTATTGATTGTGGTTGGATAGATTGCCTGTGGCTGGGTCGGCACCTTACAACGCTTGGGCACGAGCTATAGTTTTTGGCTGGGCAATCAAGGCTTGGAATACAGCAGCATGGGCCGCGCCTAGCAAGGATTACGCTTTATCTGAGGGGGTGCTGGGCCATGGCTTATGGCCTGCGCTGCGTAAATCATCCGAAAGCCAAGGCATGATCGCTATGGTATTTATCTCTGCAGTATGTATCGGCCTGTTTTACGCATCATCCCTGATATGGGGGCAAAAAACCGATTACGCGCTCATTGAATACTGGCGCTGGTGGTGGGTGGTTGGTGCATCTTTGGGCAGAAGGCTTCTTTGAAGTATTTGCCACCGCCGTGATTGCCCTGCTGCTCAGCCGCTTAGGGTTAATTCGCGCCGCATCGGCCAACCGCGCCATTGTGTTCTTATTTGGTGATATTTTAGGCACGCTGCATCACCTTTGCTTTATCGGCTCTCCAACCAGCATCATTGCAGTAATTCACTTAATTTAGCTGGTGTTTATGGATTTGATGAGCGTGGCGTGGCCAAACACTTCCGACACGCCGCTATTTTTGGCGCATTAGATACATTATATGAAGGCGAAACCATGCGTTTTGTGAATGACCACGATCCGCTGCCTCTATTCGCACAAATTGAGAAGCACTATAAAGGCCAACTGCAGATCAAATATATCCAGCGCGAGCATGAAGCCATTGTGATTAAATCTTTACTTCAGCCGGCTATAAACTCCGCATCGACATCAAATACTAAATATTTGAATTAAAAAGGAAAATGGCATTTAATGTGCCATTTTTTTATATATCTAAATAAAAATTAAATAAATTCTATTAAAAATAACACTCTTCAAGATTAAGTAAGATTATTATAGACTCAGTGCAATGCTAAGTACTTCAGCTAGAAAAAACCTCTCAAAGCTGTTGTTTTACACATGATGCCCATCCCAACAAGTGACTAATTTTGGCTAGCCTTTTTTGTATTTCAACCTGATACTGCAATTTAATTTTTCCCTATAGGTTTGCTCATGCCCACACACAAAATCATTAATCGGTGGCGCAACCTTCAAACCATCCATCTATTACTCGCGGCCTTAATCATCTTAACTACCGTGCTATTAGTTTGGCAGCATTTTGGGATGAATACGTTTTTGCGCTTTGACCCAAGTCACTTCAAAAAAATTAGCGTTAATGATGATAGAGAGCACATCAATGGAAAAAGCATTAGCCGGCTCACCACCAGCCCAGACTTCTGGCGATTAGATTGCCAGCTCAATGAAGGCTATCGCGCTCCTTATTGCTCATTAGATCTTGATCTTAGCCTCGGTGAGCAAGGGATTAATATCGATAATTACGACCAAATTACCATACGTTATCGCTATCCAATTCCCAATGAGCAAGCATTACTGATGCTGGTTAATTTTAATCCCGTCTATAGCACGCTAGATGACTACCGTAGCCAGAAATTTAATGAAGTTTTTCTCCCTAGCACCAATGAATGGCTCACCAGCCATTTAAATGGCAACCAATTTAATGTCGCTTCTTGGTGGGTTGCTTATAAAAAAATCCTCCCTGAATGGACCATCAATGAATTTAACAATGTACGTGAAATTCGTTTAGCTACGGGCATGTATCCTCAGCAGCAGCAATATCAAATTGATCTAGCCTATATAGAATTAAGTGGTAAATGGATCAGCACGCATAATTTGCAGCTATTGCTACTTGTATTATGGGGAGGCAGTGCAGCATGCTGGCTAATTGCTGAATTACGCCGTGCCATGCGCGCGTTGCACCGCAGCCATACTCGGCATGCAGATTTAGAAAATACTCAGCGGCATTTAAAAGAATTAAATCAATTACTTGCAGAACGAAGCATGCGAGACCCGCTCACCTTAGCATTTAATCGTGAAGGGCTTAGCGTAATACTCGCCAATGAGCAGCCCAATACGCCCAGTAGCATTATTTTTATTGATATCGACTATTTCAAAAAAATAAATGATAACTATGGTCATGCAATCGGAGACCAAGTCCTATGCCTACTTACGCAACATATTCAGCAGCAAATTCGTCCCAGCGAAAAACTCATTCGCTTGGGCGGTGAAGAGTTTGTCTTGCTATGCCAACACAGTGCTTTGGCACAAGCTGGGCAGCTTGCAGAAAAACTACGCCTCTGGCTATTTAGCCAAAGCTGGCCAACCGGCACCAGCCTAAGCTGCAGTTTTGGCGTGGCAGAGCGCTTAGAAAATGAAAGCTTTGAAGCGGCGCTGCATCGAGCTGATCTTGCACTGTATCGCGCAAAAACTGCAGGGCGAAATCGGGTAGAAATAGCTGAAGAAGAGTAAGCAACGATGACTGGCATCGCTTTGTGATATGGGTGTATTTCATAGACGCTGCCCAAAATCCGCAAGGCTGCTAGCCGTTTGCCCATCTCGTACTATCTGCAATGGCGTTCTCCCGTCGCTCAAGCTCTCCCTCTTTGCTCCACGATCACTTTATTGCGGTGCCCCACTCGAGGCTATATCAGGAAAATCCCGTAGTTTATTGAAAAGCACTACATTTTCTTGATTTAGATCTATATTTTTTGCTGCGTACGGTTTAGCATTACTCACAACTCACGTAGCAATCAGCATAAATAAGGGTGCAACATGACAAAAATAGTCGTCGTTGGCAGCATGAATATGGATTTAGTTGTCCATAGCCAGCAGCTTCCTCGCATGGGGGAAACGCTGTTTGGTGAGCAATTTTCAACGCATCTGGGTGGCAAAGGTGCCAATCAAGCCGTTGCAGCGCAGCGCCTTGGCGCCTCAGTTGCAATGGTGGGCTGTGTTGGAAATGATGAATTTGGCCAAAGGCTAGTCGCTGGCTTACAAGCAGAAGGGATTGATACCCGCTGGCTCAAAACGAGCCCAGACACCGCTACCGGCGTGGCTCTGATTACACTTTGCCAAGGTGACAATGCCATTGTGGTTGTACCAGGTGCTAATCATCAGCTCAGCCCAAGCGATATCCAAGCTGCCGAAGCGGCATTTATCGATGCCGATGTGATTCTTGCTCAGCTAGAAATCCCCTTAACAACCGTTATGGCTGCGGCGCAATTAGCACAAAAACACAGTAAACCATTTTTCCTAAACCCAGCTCCCGCGCAAGCACTGCCCGCTAAGCTATTAGCGCTTTGCACCCTGCTCACCCCCAATGAGTTTGAGCTACTTCAATCACTGGGTGAACCAGAGGGCGATTGGAAAAAAGTGTTGGCTCAGCATGCGGCGGTAATGACCAAGGGCAGCGATGGCGCTTGGTTTAATCAAGATGGCCGGTTGCAGCACCAAGCGGGTTTTAAGGTTGACTTGGTTGACAGCACCGGCGCTGGCGACACGTTTAATGGCGCGCTCGCTACCTTTTGGCATCAGGGCATTGCAGAAGCCACGCATAAGGCTAGCGCCGCAGGCGCCTTATCGGTAACCCGCGCAGGCGCGCAAGGCGGCATGCCAACCCTTGCAGAACTCGAACATTTTTTAAAGCAAGCATCATGAAAAAGCACGGCATATTAAATAGCGACATCGCTCGCGTTCTTGCCCAACTGGGCCACACCGATAGTATTGTGATTGCAGATTGTGGGCTGCCGATTCCAGATCATGTGGAGCGTATCGATCTGGCGCTAAAACTGGGCCAGCCCAGCTTTGTAGACACGCTGCAAGAAATCCTTGCTGACATGCAAGTAGAACGTGCCGTATTTGCCACAGAATGCTTGGCAAAAAATCCAACCGTTGCAGCTCAGGCACAAGCCATGCAATCGTCAGGCATTAATATTGATTTTGTCAGCCATGAAGAATTCAAACAGCTGTGCCACAAAGCAAAAGCCGTAATCCGCACCGGCGAAGCATCGCCCTACGCCAATATCATCCTGCAATCTGGCGTGATTTTTTAAGCGATGCACCGCTGCGTGGGTACGACGTACTCACCCTACATTTTATTTAAGGTAAGGCAAATGCTGATCCAAATGCAGGGCATTAATAAAGCTTTCGGCCCAGTAAAGGTGCTAGAAGGTGTGGATTTTGTACTGGAACGCGGTGAAATCCACGCGCTAATGGGCGAAAACGGCGCAGGTAAATCCACGCTAATGAAGATCCTTACCGGCATTTATCCAAGCGACGCTGGCCGTATTCATGTGGATGGGCGTGAGGTGCATATCCATAGCCCCAAAGAGGCAGAGGCATTGGGTATTGCCATTATCCATCAGGAGCTAAACCTGATCCCACAATTATCTGTGGTGGAGAACCTCTTTCTGGGCCGGGAAAAAACCCGTGGCGGCCTGCTTAAATCGGCTGAAATGCATGCGCAGTGTTTAGAGTTTTTGGCGCTGCTTGGCATACACAATATCGATCCTCAGCAAGAAGCTGGCACTTTATCCGTTGGCCGGCAGCAAATGGTTGAGATTGCCAAGGCGCTATCACTCAACGCCCAAGTGCTGATTATGGACGAGCCAACAGCAGCGCTCAGCCACAAGGAAACCGAAGTCCTGTTTACGCTAATGCACGATTTAAAATCACGTGGCGTGGGCATTGTGTATGTTTCGCACCGCATGGAAGAAATTTTTCAGGTTTGCGACCGTATCTCGGTACTGCGTGATGGCCAGTTTGTTGGCAGCCGCGTTATTAAAGAAACCCGTTTCGATGAAATCGTAAAAATGATGGTTGGCCGTGAAATTAGCGATCGCTATCCATCGCGTAGCAGCACACTAGGCCCCGTGCGCTTTAAGGTTGAGGGCCTATGTGATACCAGCACCATCAGTGATATCAGTTTTGAAATTCGCCAGGGCGAAGTGCTCGGTGTGGCGGGTTTAATGGGGGCTGGGCGCAGTGAAATTGCGCACACATTATTCGGCCTTGCCGCTAGATCTGCAGGCAACGTTTGGTTAGATGGCCAACCTATCCACTGCCGCTCGGCGATCGAGGCTATTTCTCACGGCATTGGCTATGTTACTGAAGACAGAAAAACCCAAGGCTTAGTACTGAGTTTATCCGTCAAAGAAAACATCAGCCTTACTAAAGCCCCTAGCCACTGGGGCGTAGTTAATAGCCAAGCCGAGGATAAAAATGTCAGCGAGTTGATTGCTAAATTATCTATCCGCACCCGTGATGCCGATTTAGAAGTGAAATCACTTTCTGGCGGCAATCAGCAGAAAGTGGTGTTTGCCAAATGGCTGGGCATTGCGCCCAAAGTGCTGTTTTTAGACGAACCAACCCGTGGCGTGGACGTCGGCGGCAAAGCCGAGATTTACCACATCATTAATCAGCTAGCCGCCAGCGGCGTAGCCATTTTAATGATCTCGTCTGAGCTACCCGAGGTGCTGGCCATGAGTGATCGCATCCTTGTGATGCACCAAGGCAATAGCGCCGGAATATTCGACGCCAAAACCGCCAGCCAAGAATCCATTATGCATGCAGCAACCGGAGGGCAATAAGAATGAATGCTCAGCAAAAAGCCACACTACACAAGCTTGGCCCCCTACTCGCCTTACTGCTTATTTCAAGCGTTTTATCGGTCATGAGCCGCGACTTTCTAACCGTTAATAATCTACTCAACGTGCTGCGCCAAGTTTCAATTAATGCGCTGATTGCCTTTGGCATGACCTTTGTGATTTTGCTCGGCGGGATTGATTTATCCGTAGGTGCCGTGCTGGCGCTCTCTTCAGTGGCCATTGCCAGCATGATGGCCGCAGGAGTGGACCCAATCCTTGCCACGCTTTGCGGCGTTTTAGCCGGTGCAGCGCTGGGCGCGGTTAATGGATTGATTATCAGCCGCGGTAAGGTCGCCCCCTTTATTGCCACTTTGGGCACCATGACCGTGTTTCGCGGCTTAGCGCTAGTGGCATCAGATGGCCGCCCTATTACTGGCTTTAATAGCGATTTTTTCGCCATGCTGGGCGGCGGCTATATCGCTAATCTGATCCCCGTGCCAGTCGTTACCACCATGCTCGCCTTTGTAGCGCTGTGGTTTTTGCTGAAAAAAACCGTCTTTGGCCGCCATGTGTATGCGGTAGGTGGCAATGAAGAAGCCTCGCTGATTTCCGGCGTAAAAGTGAATAGCGTCAAGCTGTGGGTGTACACACTTTCCGGCGCTCTATCTGCCCTTGCTGGAGTTATTCTTACTTCCCGCCTGAACTCCGCCCAGCCCAATGCAGGGATGGGATACGAGCTGGATGCAATTGCTGCAGTGGTATTAGGCGGCACCAGTTTATCAGGTGGCCGAGGCTGGATTATTGGCACACTGATTGGCGCTGTATTAATTGGTGTACTTAATAATGGGTTAAACTTACTATCTGTGTCATCATTTTACCAGCAAGTAATTAAAGGTAGCGTCATTCTACTGGCAGTCTTACTAGATAGAAGTGCAAAAAAATAAGCGACAGCCAAGGCAAACAGCCTGAAACTACACTTACTAAACGCACTTAAAAGCGAGAAAATACGCTTAGTGCTGATGTTGATATCTTTACCCACACACAAGGCTCTCATTATGAAAATCTGGCTTAAACCACTCCTTATCGCTTCCATGGCACTTGCCTTCTCCGCTTGCTCTAAGCAAGGCCCAGAAAGCGCAGCACCTGATGCATCGGCCCCCGCAGTGGCCTCAGCGGGCAGCAATACCATCGGTCTGGCCATTTCTACCCAAAATAATCCCTTCTTTGTGACCCTAAAACAAGGCGCAGAAGAAGCCGCTAAGGCCAATGGCCTTACCCTGATCACCGTGGATGCCCAAGATGATGCGGCCAAGCAAATTGCCAGTATCGAAGATTTAATCCAGAAAAAAGTAAAAGTGATCCTGATCAACGCCACCGATTCTGATGCCGTTGTCTCCGCAGTTAAGCAAGCCAACGCCGCGCACATCCCTGTTATTACCTTGGATCGCAGTGTGAATGGCGGCGAAGTAGCCAGCCATATCGCTTCAGACAATGTGGCTGGCGGTAAAATGGCAGCGACATTCTTACTAGAAAAAATCGGTAAGCAAGGCGAAATTGCGGAGCTAGAAGGTATTGCAGGTTCATCTGCGGCACGTGAACGCGGCCAAGGCTTTCATGCTGTGATTGATGCAGAAAAAGGCGTAAAAGTAGCCGCCAAACAGCCCGCTGACTTTGATCGAGCCAAGGGCTTGTCGGTCATGGAAAACATCCTACAAGGCAATAAAAAAATTAAAGCCGTCTTTGCCCATAACGACGAAATGGCACTAGGTGCCGTGCAAGCGCTAGAAGCAGCAGGCTTGAAAAACGTGGTTGTTGTAGGCTTTGATGCAACGACTGATGCCGTTGCCGCTGTAAAAGCGGGCCGTATGGCCGCTACCGTACAGCAAAAACCAGAGCTGATCGGCAAAATGGGAATTGAAGCGGCCAAAAAAATTATTGATGGTCAAACCCCTGATAAAAATATCCCCGTACCTTTAGAATTGGTTAAATAAATTATAAAAAAATAACAAGCCTGCATCTTGTGATGCAGGCTTTTTTACGTCTTATACCTAGCAGCCTGTCGGACTTAAACGATCGTAGCGAGGG
>Ga0247722_10001623_pt1 | contig 12308 bp, 15 predicted proteins | sample MSEWelMarce3H_FC_FD_189094 | JGI IMG/M metagenome (GOLD analysis project Ga0247722, IMG submission 189094) | Subsurface sediment microbial communities from gas well in West Virginia, United States - MSEEL Well Study Marcellus 3H_FC | ecosystem: Environmental > Terrestrial > Deep subsurface >... | reverse complement strand
CGCATTGGCGTTGCTGTTTTTAATGGTTCTGATGTGATTAGTTCTGGTGTTGGTTCTGTTGTAGGCGCCATGGTGTGGCTGTTATGTGGAACCGAAATGCCGATGACGGCATTGGCCGTCAAATGGGTCTTATTTGTCGCCGCATGACGAATTATGACACTGCCGCTTGGACTGATCACGCGCTCGGATTGAATGGGAATGAAGTGTTGTGGTTGCTGGTTCCGGGTCCCTTGAGGTTGTTGCTGTTGAGGTTGGTTCCGGTTCCCTTGAGGATGCTGTTCTTGCATCTGTTGCATTTGTTGAAGTTGTTGGAGCTGTGATTCCATGGATTGGTTCGGATTGGATTCCTTGCTTAATATAATAACACTATAAATTTAATTTGTGTTTTTTCCCAATCACACTCACATGGTTTGCAGCAATCCAATTGTGCAGGTCATACGACACGATGCAATTCTCGGTGTGAAACAGGTTCTTGCACGTGAGCACCTCAGAAACGCAGACTTCGGTCACGCGACACTTATTGTCGTATGTCACGTGAATGTATCGCATGTTGCGCTTGTATTTTTGTAATGAACCGCGCACAGTTGCAGGAGAGGTCGGTATTTTCCAACCGGTGCGATGTTTCGTGAGCGGATGCCTTCCGGTTTTGACTTGCGCGTAGGTCCCGCAGTGCAAGCATTTCAGATCCACGCCCGGGAAATTGGGGTTATTCTTGTTCAAATTGTGCCACTGGCGGATTCCGCACGTTTGGCAAGGAATGGTTTTGGTTTCCCATTGCCTAGGTTTTATCAATTTTTTTGAAAACGGATAAAACTATACATCACCACATCCTATTACTAAATACGATTGCTTCACTTTCGTTTTTTGTGCATGGATTTTTTGCGACGATGAATGGACTTGCGACCACGTTGTTTAGAACGCGACTTTTTTCCACCCAGTTGACGATTAATGTCTTGTTCAATTCTTGCAGCAGTAGCACGATTAATACCGGGCGGCATGGGGGGAACAGGTCCTAGTACAGGTTCGGCCTCACGTTGCTGCATGTATTGCTGCTGTTGTTGTGGTTGCTGCTGTTGCCGTACAAATGTCCGAACCTGCGTGACAAAATTAACCCATAAATCCGTATTCATTCCTGGCACATTTGCTGCAGCAAATGCTCTTTCATTCACTTGAAAATTATCATACAACATGCTATTAAAAAAAAGAGGTTCACGATTCATACGCATAGTAATTACAGTTGGTATATCATTAGGATTATTAGTATTCAACATACGCATTGCATTCTGAGTTTCAGCGGACGCTGGATTCATTAATTGTCTAATTAACTGTTCAAATGCTGGTTGCATGGTTAATAAATATTTTGCAGGATTATACATAATGTGTATAAAATATTTATTATAAAATGAAGAGGGTCTAAAGGACGTGCCTTGGCGAGACGTGCCTTTTATCGCCCCCCTTTAAAATAGGCTGGAATTACCCCAGCCCGCTTCATTGGCGGCCATTGGCTCAAAATCCATTTGTTGTTGCTGTTGTTGTTGCGGCTGTTGTTGCTGCGGTCCGCCGCCGGAGTACATGGCGTTAAAGTCCTTCACCATGCCGCTCATGGCGCTGCTAATGCCCATTTGGGCCCGGTTGTTTGTGAGCTGCGGAGGTGGGGGCGGCGCCGTCATGGGCACGCCCGACGCCATGGAGCCCGTGATGGGCTGCGTCACGCGCACCTGGCCCTGGCCCTGGCCCTGGCTCTGCGCTGGGCCCTTATTGCCGGACCACATGTCCACCGCGCGCTCCACCAGGATCTGCGCCTTCTCGCCCAGCTTCGTCTTAATGGAGAAGAGGATCATGACAAACACCATGAGAATGTTGATGATGTGGAAGCGCTCGTACTTGATGCCACTGTAAGTGGGAAAGTAAATGATCATGCGGTGGATGAAGTAGATACCGAGCAGCATGCCGAACGTCTGTGCGAAAATTTCGGCCATAAGCGTGAGACTGCCCTTCTCATCGTCCGGGTCGGGCACGTAATACCGGATGACGTAAATCACGATGATGGCGGGGATAAACCCGATGGCCACGTACTGCATCATGTTTAAAACCTCGCCCTGCGCGTCCTCGTTCAGCCTAAACACTTGCTTGAAAAAGCCGCCGCCCGCGGAAGCGGTGTCCTTGGCAGTGATTTCAATTGCGTCCATGAATTACTATGATTTTTATTTACAATGAAGAGAGAAAATTAAAATGAAAATGCCAACAATGATATAAATGGGTTTAGCATACAATACATAATACCCCATGCTGAAATCCCTCGCAGAGTACAACAAATACCGCGTCGCGCCCATTGTGCATCCCACACTCCAGGAATTCCCCATGCGGCACGAAGAGAACCAGTACCTGAATTTAATTGATGATATTCTCTCGGAAGGCACGAAGGAAGAGGGACGAAATGGCACCACGTTTGCCGTGGTGGGTGCGGCCATGCACTTCTCGCTAAATGATCGCCGCGTGCCGTTCCTAACAACGAAGCGCCTGGCGTGGAAGACGTGCCTAAAGGAGCTGCTGTGGTTCATTCGCGGCGACACGGACAACCGGCTGCTGCAGGCGCAGGGCGTGCACATCTGGGACGGCAACAGCAATGGACGTCCTCTGGGCCCGATTTACGGGTTTCAGTGGCGGAATTTCGGTGGAGAGTATAACGACAGCGAAGATAATGCCGAGAAGAGCCTTAGAAAAGGCGTGGACCAGCTGCAGGCCGTCATTGATGCGCTAAAGGATCCGGAGCAGCGCACGTCGCGTAGATTACTCATTTCGGCGTGGAACCCGTGCCAGCTGCATGAAATGGCGCTTCCGCCGTGCCACGTGCTCATGCAGTTCCACGTGACGGACGGCACCCGGCTGTCATGCTCGCTGTATCAGCGCAGCGGGGACGTGGGGCTGGGCGTGCCGTTCAACATCGCGTCGTACAGCATGCTGACCCACTTGTTGGCGCACCACTGCGGCTTGGATGCGCACGAGTTCAACTACCACCTGGGCAACGCGCACATTTACGACGACCACGTTGACGCGCTAAAAGTGCAAACGACCAGGGAGCCGCACGAGTTCCCGAGAATCGCAATTCGGGCGCTGCATGACAACATAAACGACTACCAAGTAGACGACTTTGAAGTGCAGGGGTATCAATACCACGACGCCATTCCAATGACTATGCGTCAATGAATGAAAAATGCATTAAATGCGCAAAGAATATAAAATAATAGTATCATGTGCATCTATATCAAAATGAGTAGTTCTGCTTCCATATCTGCCGCAAAGAAGCGTCGCGCGAACCAGGTGCAACCAATGCAACCAATGCAACCAATGCAACGCCCTCCGGGCCAAGTTCCTCCGTCTTTAGCAAATTTGAACCCTGCACAACGGCAGCAGTTTTTACAGCAGCAGCAGTTGAGAATGCAGCAAATGCAACAAATGCAACAAATGCAACAAATGCAACAACAACAAATGCAACAACAACAAATGCAACAACAACAACAGCAGCAACAAGGGAACCGGAACCAACCACAACAGCAACAACCTCAAGGGACCCGGAACCAGCAATCACAAATGCAAGAACAGCAGCAGCCAACCCCCAGATTGTCTTGGCCTGCACCGCCCATTTATGTCATGAAACAAATGGACAATTTGTTGTTCCAACAGAGTCAAACCATAGATGAAATTAAGAATCGCCTGAACTGCATTGAATCCGGGTCCTTGAACAGCCTCAATGAAACCGGACCCAGCATGGATATCAAATCGGGTCTCATATCCGATCCCGAGTTTGTGGGCGGAATCGTGGACAACATCATGACCAATTCCAATTTGTCCGAAATCATTGAACAGATAGAGACTGTGCAAACCGAAAACCGAGAACTGCGTGAGTTGCTCTACGCGCAACAAAAAAACATCAACGAAATAAACATCATGCTCTTAAAACTGATGTCCCAAGGTCTGAAAGGCAACAACGACAAGGGCAACGACAAATGCAACGACAAAGGCCAACAAGAAGCCCCATGCGAAGAAGAAGACCAAGACCAAGACCAAGACCAAGACCAAGACCAAGACCAAGACCAAGACCAAGACCAAGACCAAGACCAAGACCAAGACCAAGACCAAGACCAAGACCAAGAAGACAAAACCCCGAATGTCGCTCTTGAAATAGAGGATAAATGAATATGAACCCACATTTTTTCGTGTAAATGGTACGAAAAAATGTTGTAGCACAATAATAAGTATTTAAAACATCCACGCGAACATAATTAATATATAACACACAGCCATGCAAACCGTGTTTGCCGTTATCGTGTTTTGCGTGATGTTATTTCTGTATTTGCACATTTACTTCCATTTGAAGACCAGCAACGACCTGGAAGTGTATGAAATAGACCAGCCGTCCAAGGACAAGTTGGAGGAGGTGTGCGACCTGCGACAGCCCGTGCTGTTTGACTACGGGAACGAGCGACTTATGGAATCATGCACGCTGGCTGCGATGCGATCCACGTACGGCGCGTTTGACGTGCGCCTCCGCAACGTGAAAGACCCCGCAGAAGAAGCCGATGCGACCGATTTGTACGTGCCGTTAACGCTGCATGCGGTTGCGGACACGTTCCGCGGCGACAAAAACGCGCGCTACATCACCGAAAACAACGGCGACTTCCTGGAAGAAACCGGGCTCGTGAAAACGTTCAAATACAACGACGCGTTTTTGCGCCCGGCCATGGTGTCCAAATGCACGTATGACGTGGTGTGCGCGTCCCCCGGCACCCAAACCCCGCTCCGGTACGAACTGAATTATCGCAACTACTATCTGGTGACGCACGGCACCATTAAAATGCGGCTCATTGCGCCGCATGCCAGCAAGTACCTGTATCCCGTGTCCGACTACGACAACTTTGAGTTTCGGTCCCCCGTGAACCCGTGGCAAATACAACCCGAATACCGGGCCGACTTTGACAAAGTCAAGACCATGGACGTGGAACTGCGCGCGGGGCAAATCATTTACATTCCGGCGTACTGGTGGTGCAGCATGCAGTTTCCACCAGGCGATGAAACAACCACGGTGTGCTGCTTCAAATATCGCACCTACATGAACACGCTCAGCGTGCTTGACAAGCTGTGCATGTGGTTACTGCAGCAACAAAACGTGAAGCGGGATGCAATTGAAAAGAAAATAGCGCAACCCGCCACAGAACCAATGCAACCAATGCACCCCATGCAACCAACCACAGAACCAACCACAGAACCAATCACAGAACCAACCACAGAACCAACCACAGAACCAACCACAGAACCAACCACATCACAAGACAGCTATTCCTGATTGATTTGATTGATTTCGTCTAAAAATTCACGGGCAGTTAATCTGGTTTCGGCTGGACACAGCGTGCGCCGAAATAAACTGCGCAGCGGTTCATGCGCCACGGCGTCTATGTAAGATGCGCTTACGTGTCCGTTGGCATCAAAAAACCCGGCGGGATAGTCTTTTTTGTAGAATACGCATTTGCGCAGTGTCACCATTGTGAAGAACATGAGCGCGAATGACCACATGTCATGTTCTTTTCGGTTAGACACCCATTTGTAGGTGTCCATGTCTGCAGTGGAGTTGCACCCATTGCCGGTTTCGGGGGCGCAAAACGGCTTGGTGCCGCCGGTTCCGTCGCCTTCATTGTGCAGCCCCGACATGCCGTAGTCAATGACGTACAGCACCGGGTCATTGCTGGTTCCGGTTCCCTTGAGGTTGTTGCTGTTGCTGTTGCTGTTGCTGTTGCTGACACAATCACTATCACAGTCACTGCCACTGCGATCATCGTTACTGCGTTTATCGTAACTGTGTTTATCGTCACTGCGATCATCGTCACTGTGTTTATCGTTGCTAACGCATACAATCGTGTTGGTTGGCTTAATGTCTCCGTGCACGATGTCGTGCGTGTGCAAATAGTTCAACGCAATGGCCATTTGCCCGCACAGCTTTGCAATCAACACGGTGCTTGGTTTATATCTGCGAAACCAAGTGTCCATGGTGTGGGAATGCGCAACCACTGGCTGGATGCTGTACGAAATGTGGTGGAACATGGTGCGCACCGGTTCCGGTATTTTTCCAATGTTGCACAGCTGCACGCACACCGGAAGCACGATGTGGTGCTCGGCATCAATGCCAGCGCACGTGCCGGTCCGCGTTAGCAACTGATGCACTACCAAATGTTCAGCCATTATTTGCGAATTGTCAAATGCGTGCTCTATCCGCACCATAAAGTCGTTGATGTGAAACATGCCAATCATTGTTTTCAACCGGCGATACATGTAGAACATTACGGTCGGATCGTCCACGTCAATGTGGTCGGTTTTAATATTGAGGTACGGCCGCCGTCTGATTTTTGCGATGTATTTGGGTATGTTGTCCTTGTGCAACTCGTAGCTTCTCATGCATCGCTTGTTGCATTCCAAAAAAAAATAAAGTTGCCCGATGATTGCAATGAGTCGCCCAATGTCGGTTTTTTCGGCGGCCTTCCATTGTTGTATCGCAGTAATTTCGCACGGTTCATACTTGAACACGTGATCGGCCAAGGTTAATGGCGTTATCAGAACTTGTTTTTGTTCTGGTTGTTCTGGTTGCTCTGGTTGTTCTGGTTGCTCTGGTTGTTCTGGTTGCTCTGGTTGTTCTGGTTGTTCTGGTTGTGCTGGTTGCTCTGGTTGCTCTAGTGGGTACATAATGGAGATTGATTTTGGTTGCATGATTACGTTCGCAAACCTTGCAGCGACCCGTTTTATATGTTTGAACATTTAAAAAAAAGATGCGAAGTATGATTATGGGTTTATGTTCTTATGTTTATATTGTTTGCATAATATGATCCCGTGTATGACATAAAAAATATGACATAAAAAAAAGGATGAAGTATAGTATATAGGTAGTAGATGTTACACGACCCACGATTCAAGAAAGCGCTGGAGAATGAAAACAACGCGGTGATATCTACGTTGAATACGCGAAAGATCACCGCCGAAAAACTGCATCAACTGCGCGAGCTGGCCCTTAACCCCGGCGTGTTGCAGGATTACATGACCAAATTAACGGACTACCGCCACGTGGACGATTTGAACGGCTTGACCCACGGGGCATACATCCGCTGGATTGATTTGAAAGATCCGGAGCGAATCACGCTGGCGCGGGGGGCCATCGTGTGCGACATCAAAATCGGACAAAAGGGAATATCCTTGCTGTGCAAAACACATCCCAGCCCTGCGATGTTCCACATCAACATGGACGAAGTCATTATTTTTCAGCGGTTGAGTCAGCAAGAGCGCCTCATATTGGTTGCAATGGATTATTTGGATTCAGACGCTGCTGGGTCTGATGACGACGACGACGACGACGACGGTCCGCCCTGATCATATGATATTTTTGCGAGTTTTGGCAAGTTTTCGTCCCTTTCGGGACTGCAGTTGCGACCGGCCCTTGCACGACATGTCAAAATATTTTAACCCCTTTTTCCTAAACACACTGGCAGTGCACAGTGCAATCGCGCTTTGCGTGCCCACCTTTTTTTCCGCGGCTTTGATGCATTTGCACAGTTTGGTCGCTAAAATGTCTTCCGCCTTTTTTTTTAGCTCGTGATGACTCAATTTATCAAATGGCACTTTGTAATACGAGAGAATTTTCTCGTAATCAGTCCTTGTCATGGTCATGGACGGTGGTACGCTCATTTCAAACCCAAGCAAAAAACCAAAATCAAGGTCGCCCCCTATTAAACCCGGATAAAAGATTTTCAAATGAATCAAATGAATCAAAAAAGACCTTAAATAATCTTGCAAATTTTAATATTTACAAAATATAGCGCTGGTTTGTATTTTGGTTTAGGGGTTTCACATAATCATGTCCGAGGCCCCGAAAAAAAAAATAGTGGTCATTGATGTGGATGAAACCCTCGGATATTTTGTGGAACTGGGCATTTTCTGCGATGCGCTGACCCAAACGGCGTGGAACAACGACGACACGGCCCAATACACACACTTCAACCATTTGATGGACGCGTTTCCCGAATTTCTGCGACCGAACATTTTGGACATTCTGCGGTTCCTGAAGCAGCGGAAGGACGCCGGCGAGTGCTGCGGCGTCATGGTGTACACCAACAACAACGGGCCGCGGGCTTGGGTGGAACACATCATCCAATACATGGAAACCAAACTGGGTGCGCCGCTGTTTGACCAAATCGTGGCGGCGTTCAAGGTGGACGGGAAGATAATAGAAGTGGGCCGCACCACGCACAATAAAACGTACGACGACTTCATGCGGTGCACCAAGCTGCCGTCCAACGTGGAGGTGTGCTTTTTGGACGACCAAATGCATTCGCACATGGAGCGCGGAAAGGTGTACTACATCCAAGTAAAACCCTACACGCATCAGCTCAGCGTGCAAACGCTGCTGGACCGGTTCGTGCAGAGCGATGCGCTGCGGCGGTCCACATCTGCATCGGGCCCCGAGTTGCGCGCCAAGGTGGCGCACTTCATGCAGCGGTTCACTGCTGCCCACGTGCCGAAGGACCCAGTGGAACAAGAGATTGACCGCATCATTAGCAAAAAAATAATGGAACACTTGATTGAGTTTTTTAAGGGGTCAAAGGGCGCAAAGAAGATGAAGGATGCCAGACTGGGGGGAACGCAAAAACGACATTCTGAAGCAATCATAAGAACCAAGACCATGAAAATTATAAGTAAACGGTAACAAGTTCAATTCAATTCAATTATCTTGGATTTTTTTTATGCGGGTACAGTATAACCAATACAACCAATGTTTAATTTTTCCAGTTTCGTGTACCTCGTGTTTTTGTTCTACGTGCTGAGTCCCAACGTGCTGCTGCGCATCCCTCCCAACGGCTCCAAGCACATGGTTGCGCTCGTGCACGCCGTCGTATTCGCCACGGTGTATTACTACACCTCCGGCTACGTGGGCGCCATTCTCAGCTCGCTTTAACATATGTTTCAGCCTTCATAAAAGAATAAAAAATAATATTTTTTTTATACTTCATTCATGCATAATAATTCATTCATTTGGTCCTATTGCGATTGGGTCTTGATTTATTGTATTTAGGTTTGGACTTGGATTTGGACTTTGACTTGGTGTTGGACTTTGACTTGGTCTTGGACTTTGACTTGGTCTTGGACTTGGTCTTGGACCTTATTTTTCGCGTGTTCTTTCCTCCTTGAAATTGTCTTGCATTAATGGTTAGTTGGATATGCGCCAACAAAGTATGCAAACATGTTACATTTGAACAGCCTCCATTTTGGCCCGGTTCACATGGGTCAACAAAAATAAAATCAATCGCTTCAAACCCGGTAGAAATCCTACTGAATGCGGCAAAAACCGCTTCCTCGGTTGATATTTGGAAATGGGTTACAGGCACGGTTGTACCTTGTGGCGAAACAGACAACGATTGGGGATCAATGAAACGCCATCCATGTAGTTGGCTTAATGAAATAGAAACCCAATGCCCTACTTCGCTATGCACATTGGTGCCTGGTTTGTAATTAAATGGATACAATTTGATAAAAAATGCAAAGGTAGTTGTGTCCGAAGGATGTCTGGATCTAAGTCCCTCTAATACTTCCATAAATCGTCGCAAATATTCGGTTGCGCCACTGGCGATTCGTTCGCGTACAATCAAGTATCGGTGTGGTGGGACCCCCATTAGTTGATCATGTTTGTGCATGAGGTTGATAAACTGCAGAGAGGTTACCCCTTTTGATTGCATTGAAGTCATAACATTCCCTTCTATTTCAGAAAATATTCCATAGTATGTTAACAAGTTGTAAAGACAACCCTGGGTTGTCACGTGTAACTCGTGTGCAAGCATGGGGTTCATGCGTTCATTTATGCGGGCGGTATCAATTCGTTTCATAAAGGGTACTGCATTTCTGGTAACAGCAGATAACACGGTTGCTCCGGTCGGTAGTTTATAATAGTCTAAGCCGCGTGCTTGGACATGTTCAAGCATTGGAATGTCAGCTTCATACGCACTTGGTTGACGGCAGCAATAAAACATTACATTTGCTTCTTCATCGTTGAATTGAGGATGCACGTGTTTTACATGTTTCAAATCTTTCAATATATGGTTGAATAAAAACATGTATGTTCCGTACGATCTATTCAGCATGTACGACGTCTTGAACGCGTTCCAATCAATTAAACACACTTTCGTGTAGGTTCTATTTGACCAACGATCAAACCGCCATAATCCAATTATCGTATTTAACCCGTCAAACTCATCCGATGGTAAGAGTCCGAACACAAGTGGTTGTAATATAACCGAACTAGTGGTATCATCATACTGACACTGTTCGCCGTACGACGGATGTGAGCCACTTATGTACTTAATGTACTCCTCATCCGCTTCGGATGGTTGCCCAGCCCTTGCTGATACTATCTCAGATGCACCTAACCACCTGCCTTGAACGGTACCGGCAGTTGGGCACATGCTGTATTTAACTGCATAACTTATTTTTCTTCGGATTGGATGATCAAGTTCATATGCAAATTTATGTCCACCGACTGACATGCCATGAATTAATACGAAATAACTCACTTTTTCCAATGTGACTGACACGCTTGGTTCGTGTGCGATAGCCGCTGCTTCACTCCGAAACATGCTGCTTTCTGACCCAACCTCGTCGTCGTCATCATCGTATTCTTCGCTTCTCGGAGTCAAAAGCGCACCGCTTCTCGGAGTCAAATGCCCAATGCTTCTCGGACTCAAATGCCCAATGCTTCTCGGACTCAAATGCCCAATGCTTCTCGGACTCAAATGCCCAATGCTTCTCGGACTCAAATGCGCACTGCTTCTCGCACTCAAATGCGCACTGCTTCTCGCACTCAAATGCGCACTGCTTCTCACACTACTCACACTACTCACACTACTCACCATACCGCCAGGTAGCGTTTCAACATTGTATGTCTCTACTGGAACATCTGCTGCCGTAATTGCAAAAAATATTTCTTCCACTAAAGGCATCACTTCGGTCAACATTTGAGGAAACAAACTGTTTTGTTGTATTGTACCATTAACATTTTGAAGCGGTTGTAGAACAATCAATAATTTTGCATATAAATCAGGCCTGTGTGGAAAACACGTATCACAAATTCTATTAGCAAAAAACCGTGGATTGCAGTTAAGGACCTCATCTAACACACTCATTTGGTGTTTAGCTATTAAAATTTTTTTCAGCATCTCCATCAACGGAATAACAGGCTCTATATATGCCCTAAACTCATCTGGGTAACGCACGCGTATTTCTGCATATATTAAATCATTTATCTCCTGTTCAAACGAGTATACCGGTCTATGCGTAACAATATGTCTCTCATCGTCATCGTCGGATACATATTCATCTAGCGTACGCCTTCGTGCACTCATGTGTAATATATGCGTATGTGTACAATTTACAATACGCGTATATAATTATTTTTATTTGTTTCATTCCACATTCTTAATTTCCGTGCGTGTGGAGTTGTTGAACACGCGATTGGCTAAATTGAAGCAGTCCGGGTTCACGGGCGCAAACCGCTCGGTTTGGAACAGCAGCGGGTGGGTTTGCTCAATTTGGCGCGACTCAATGCGCACGTTGTACAAGTCGCTGTCCGACGACGGCACGTATGCCGATTGTTCGGATTTTTGCAGCGCGAAGAACTGGTTGCGCAGCGTGGACTCCACGTTGACCGCCGTGGCGTAACCGGACCACGGAGCCACGGCGCTGCCCGGGTTGAACACGCGCGCCGGGTTGTACACGGGGTAGGTTGCGAGCGGCACGGTGGCTTCCTTTCGCTGGTCCAGAATGGGCATGATCGCGTACTTGGTGAGTACCGGGCGCGCGCACATCTGGGGCTGCAGCGCCGCCGACGGAATGTTGCGGTCCCGCATGCGACTGCTCAACTCCTCGGTGCGCTCTTGCTGGCAATACGCCACCCCGTGGGGCACGCCATAAAACGGCTCTTCGGTCGGGATTCGGGACATGGATGGATTGGATGCGCGCACGTATTTGTTTTGTATTTGTATTTTGTTATTGTAATGTAATGCTATAATATTTATATTTTTTTAAACACTCATTTAAAGCGTTTATTTTATTATTTATTATTGCAATTGCGACATAGGTTCCATGTGCGGCATTTTTTATTACGAAGCAATCGGATTGGGTTCGTCGGGCAAACGCATTCCCATGACCCTGCTGCACGCGCTGCAACAAAACTTTGCTAAAATGTGTCATCGGGGGCCGGACAACAGCCGGTTTGTTGTGAC
>Ga0247722_10001621_pt1 | contig 12313 bp, 14 predicted proteins | sample MSEWelMarce3H_FC_FD_189094 | JGI IMG/M metagenome (GOLD analysis project Ga0247722, IMG submission 189094) | Subsurface sediment microbial communities from gas well in West Virginia, United States - MSEEL Well Study Marcellus 3H_FC | ecosystem: Environmental > Terrestrial > Deep subsurface >... | reverse complement strand
GTAGTGCCTAAGGGACATGTTTTTTTACTTGGAGATAATTCTGAAAATTCAGATGATTCAAGAAGATTTGGTACAGTTAAAAAATCTGATATCATGTACAAGGTTATAAGTAAATGAGTTTGTTTTCATTCAACGCTGATTCTCTTGCATGGAGAATGAAGTTAGGGCAAAAGATTGAAGACCCTGTAAAGAAAATTATTCAAACAGCAATTCAGTCTTCTTGCACTATTTACGTAGATGCTGGAGATCAAAGTTGGACTGGTAGTGGTTTTCATGTAGGGGAAGGTTACATAGTCACTGCTTCCCATGTAGTTCCTCCAGTACTAACTAAAAAGCCACATGAGATTAAAGTGTCCTTTGACGGTGAAACTTTATACCCAGCAGAATTGCAAATATCTGATCCAAATTATGATGCTGGAATTGTTTTATCTACACCTATTGCCAAAAACATCCCATCTGTAAAACTTGCCAACTCTGACACTGTAGAAGTTGGAGATATTATTGCAGTTTTAGGATCTCCAGAAGGCTTCCATGACACAGCTACAGTTGGCAGAATTACTAATGTTCATCAGACATTAGGCCAGCAAGCACCAAGTTTGGCATGGCAAGATATTTTGTTCTTTGATGCTGATATTTTAGAGGGCGCATCAGGAGGAATGTTAGTTCTTACTGATGGTACTGTTGCTGGCTGTGTTATGGGTGTAACTGGACAACATGCTGATGTTGGGGTTGGTCAGAATGCAGCTTGTCCTTCTAATAAGATTATCGATTTACTTAATAAAATAAATAGATAACCTGTATATTTCAAGTATGCAAGATCATTATGAAATATTAGGGGTTGGTAGAAACGCAGCTCCTGATGAAATTAAATCAGCTTACAGAAATCTATCCAAAAAGTTTCATCCTGATGTTAATAAAGAGCCAGATGCTGAGGATAAGTTTAAGAAAATTAATGAAGCTTATTCGGTATTGAGCGATCCTAATTCAAAAAGTAGATACGATCAACCCCCTCAGCACCACAACCCTTTTGACTCTTGGAACGTAGTTAAAACTCAATCTTTTAACACCCCAATCACTCTTAAAGTTAATTTGTCATTAGAAGATCTTTTCAAAGAAGATACAAAAAATGTTATGTACCAGAGAAGAGTTTTTTGTAAATCTTGTAATGGTGAAGGCGGTTCTGGTGCTAAACAAGTTTGTAGAACATGTATGGGATCAGGACAAAACAAGCATACAATGCAACATGCTGGTTTCTTTTTTGAACAAATACTTGGTCCTTGCCATGATTGTAGAGGCAGGGGTTGGAAATTAGATGTTATTTGTGGACAATGTCATTCAAATGGACTAGTAAACGAAACTATCCAAAGACCATTGCATTTAAAGTTAGGTCAAGTTTTTTCTGCTATTATAATTCCTGATGGTGGTAATCAAGAAAATCCTAACCAACTACCAGGTAAAGCTATTATAGAGTTTAATTTAAATCCTCATCCAGATTTTGATTTTGATAACCAGGGTAATATATTTTATAAGCTTTCTTTGAACCCGATTGAAGCTTTGGTTGGAACGAAGAAAAATATTAAGTTTCCAAATGGTGTTGAAAAAGAAGTAACGGTTGAAAAACTTACAAGATTAGATAGTTTACTTAAGTTTGAAAATGAAGGTATACCAAGACCAGATTCTTCAAGAGGTGAGTTTGTTATCACTTTTCTGTATAATTATCCTAACAGTTTGACTGCAGAGCAGGAAGATATTCTTTCTAAATATGTTTCTACTTTAAATAATTGAGGTAAAAAATTATGGCAATGATTAAGAGAGCCACAGGCAAGATTGAGAAGTTTACAGATGCAGAGGGTGACGAAGTAGTTGCATCTAATGAAGGAGTGGTTTGGGCAGATGAAAAGAAGCAAGAACCAATTAAGGACGAGCTTGTAATTCCCTTAACTCTTGATGTTGATCTTGACCTTGATTCGTCTGATGAAGGCGATGATGTAGTAGCTAAGGATTGTTAAAATGGAACTTTCACAAATAACTTCATTACTTACTAACTGGCAAGGCTTGTTGGTAATTGGAATGCTGTGTGTCATTTCAATGGTTGCTTTGTTTTTGCTTTCAAGAAGTGTACCAAATGATACTAAGGTGGCGTTGCAAACCCTTATCGTAATTAGATCAGTACTAGCAATTAAATTAGGCAAGAAGGGCGTTATGCTTGTAGATGCTTGGATTGCTGGACTTGAACAAATTAAAGATGGCGAATTCTCCAATGAAGATAGAGTCGATCAATTTGTAAGATTTATTAGATTGGCAGCTGTAAATCAAGGAATTGAATTATCTGATACAGATGTTGAAAACATTCAAACGCTTGTTATGAGTACACTTGATATGTTTGTAGGTAAAAAGCCAAAAGCTATTTCAGTAGCTGTTAATAAGTTCAACTCCATGTCTTTTACTGATTCCGAGTAAACAAACCTAACCACAACAAAGAAACGGGAAATATTTCCCGTTTCTTTGCTTTTATGATATAATATTTATGCTATGGTCAAAATAGAAGTTGATAATTCCTTTGGTAAGATCGTTGGTAATCTCCACAACGAATATGCTGTAAATAGTAACTTACACGACGCAATTAGAACTGAATTGTCTTACGAAGTGCCATCAGCTGAGTGGTCACAAAAGTTTAAGCAAGGCCAGTGGGATGGAAAGATCTCTTTATATAATAAGAGAACACAATCTTTTCCGTCTGGTTTAACTGGCAGAATTAGAAAATTATTTAATTCCCTCAAAATTGAACATGAAGTAATTGATGTAAGAAAAAAACCAGAACGCAATTATCCAGTAACTTGCGATTTTGACGGTAAAGAGTTAAGGTTCTACCAAGAAAATGCTGCAACTTTAGCTCGTAAAACACAAAGAGGGATGTTATCTTTGTGTACTGGTGCGGGTAAAACTATGACATCGTGTAAGATATTTGAAAATCTTGGTGTATGTCCAGTTATTTTTATAGTTCCCGCAATTGAACTCCTTAAGCAAACACAAAAAGAGTTTGAAAGATATCTTAGACTTGATGGCAAGCCTGTTAAAGTGGGTATTGCTGGTGGTGGTCTTTGTGATATCAATTTAGAAGGAATTAATGTTGTTACATACCAAACAGCCTTAAATGCATTTGACAAAAAATATATTGAAAAAGGCAATAAGGTTGTTGATGACCCAAATGTAGATGGCCCAAAAACTACCGCTCAACTTCAAAAAGATTTAGATGAAGCAACAAAAAACTTAACAATAGCTAAAAATAATTCAGGTCCTAAATTAGCTGAACTTGCATTAAGATTGAAAAATGCTGTTAAAATCAGCGATAAAGAAACAGATCCTAAAAAGAAAAAAGCTTTTGCTGCAACTGCTTTAAGCCTTGACAAGCAATTTAATAAAGAATTGACTTCGCTGATTAAATTAGAATTAGCTGCATACAAAAAAGCAGAAGTAGCTTGGAATAATAGGCAGGAAACACTTTATCAAAAAAGTCAAGTGAGAAATCTTATTGGTTCTTGTCAGGCTTTTATAGTTGATGAAGCACACGTAGCCTCTGTAGTAATTCAAGAGTTAGGATCATATGCAACAAAGGCATACTATCGTCTTGGTTTATCTGGCACACCTTGGAGAATGGACAACCAAGAAATTAGAATAGAAGGCACTCTTGGAAGAAAAATTATTGATGTAAGTGCTAGTGACTTGATTGAACTAGGATTTTTAGTTCCGCCCAAGATATTTGTTTGTAATGTTGCTGAAAATCATGACGGTGATACATATGCAGATATCTATTCAAATAACATTGTAAATAATTGGGAAAGAAACTTTAGGATTAAACAATTTGCAGAAGCATTCAAAGAAGCTGGAAGACCAACAATTATATTAGTTGAAAGAAGAGAACACGGATTCTTATTAGAAGGCTTAATAGAAGATTCTGTGTTTGTACCTGGTGGAGATAAAGGTGTAGACGATCCAACTGACGAGGAAAAGAATTATCGTCGAAGAATGCTTAATGCTGTTGAAAATAATGAAATTGTTTTGATAGCTACTCAATGGGCAAATGTTGGAGTTGATGCACCAAAGATTTCAGTGTTAGTGTTGGCAGGTTCAAATCAATCATCAGTAACTACATATCAACAAGTAGGTAGAGTATTAAGATGTGTTGGTAAAGATATTGAACAATCTGTATCTAATGGAAAACCTGATGCTGTAATTATTGATTTTATGCCTGAACAAAAAAACCTTAAAACTCATTGTCTTATGAGAAAAAAGGTTTACAGAAATGAAAGAGCTTGGAAAATGTTTGCAATTAAATAAGCTTGCCTTGGTCTTTATATTCTTGTTCGTATATTGGTTCGAAATAAGACATATGAGCTCCAACTTTTGAGTATTTTTTAATCCAGATATAGTAGGGGTTTATTCCATTACATGTTCCTAAAAATCTTTCATATTCATATCTGTCTTCTTCAAATGTTGGCTCTTTTTGTTCAGAAAACCATGATGCCTTTACCCAGAAGAAGTTACCTGGAAATATAGCCCAGTGATAAATTGAAACAGACTTCTCAAAACTTACATCGTCGTGGAACCAATTTAAAACATCTAACATTACACCAGCACAGTTTTTTTCTGAGTTTTGCAATGCTGAAATACAATCGTCCGCCCTGTCCAAAACAAAATATTCCATACAGGCTCGCCAAGTGTTGATAGTTACAATTACTGGCATTGGGTCTCTTAATCTAGAAACACCCTTACTGTGCATAAAACAAATATAATCATAATTTTTTTTGCTGATTTCATGCATTTTTTTAAAGCCATATGCCTCACATCCATATTTTGTGTCAGGATGATAAGAAACTGTAGCTTTGTTATCACCAACAATTTCAATTAGTTTATTGTATTCTTCTTCAGTACCAGAAGCACAAATAAAAACATCTCCCCCATTCAACACTGTTTTGGAGGAGAAGATTTTAGTCAGCTGATTAGATACTAATGAATACCATTTGCCTGTTAAAAAACAAGAGTACACAATAGCGTTTTTCATAATTATAACTCGAATTTAAAAAGAGTCTCAAATACAGTTGTAAAGAGTTGCTCGATGTCTCTAAGTATATTCATTGCCAATACCTCCTTAAATAGATTACAAACAAACCATCTTTGGAAGAATAATGCTCGACAATGAACAATACTACTGTTTATAATATACCATAAGTAATACTTTTTAACCTTAGGAATTACTCTTATTTAAATAGAATATTAAAAGAATCAGCATCTTATAGGCAGGTATACTATGCATCACCAAACCATTGTTGGAAAGCCGAAAAATTGTCTTAATAGAACTTGCAAACATCCATTCTTCAAGGAGTCACACTTAGGTTGGCTTCCTAAATCAGAAGTGGAGATATATGCTGTCATGCGTTGTGTAAAATGCAAGGACACGTTTGCTGTTGTCCAATTAATTTCTATGGCTCACGATTATAAAAGTTCTTTACACAGAGATCCTTCAATGATCAATTCTGAAAAGCCTATAACTAAAAACGAAATTAAAAATATGCAAAAAAGACTTGAAGAGTCTGACGTATTGCATTCTTTAATGGAGGGCTATAAGCCTGGAGGAACTGTGCTACCTGATGAAAATCCCGAATAATGTATAATTTATTGTATGGGACTTTCAATTGGCATAGATTTAGGTAGTACATTTTCTGTAGTTTCTTATGTAAAAAATGGTGTAGCTGAAGTCATTCCAAATTGTGAAGGCAATCGAATTACACCCTCTGTTTTTGCAGTTGATGAAAACCTTACTCGCATGGTTGGTGATTTAGCTGTTGATTTTGAAGCAGAAAATCCAAATAGAACAGTAAGACTAGTCAAACGCAAAATGTCTTCAGGATTCGATAAACTTTACAGTTTTGACAATGCTCAATTTACTCCATGCGAAATATCATCAGAGATTCTCAAAAAACTTAAAAGAGATGCAGAAGATTATTTAGGACAGGAAGTGACTGATGCGGTAATTACTGTTCCTGCATACTTTAATAACGATGAAAGAAAAGCGACTAAAGCTGCTGGTGAACTTGCTGGCCTTAATGTTTTACGAATTATTAATGAACCTACAGCTGCCTCTTTAGCTTATGGTCTGGATAAAACTCACGATTCAACAATTTTAGTTTATGATCTTGGCGGTGGTACTTTTGATGTTACTGTACTTAAATTGTCAGATGGTGTTGATTTTCATGTTCTTTCTACTTCAGGCAACACTAATTTAGGCGGGGCTGACTTTGATAATATTTTAAGCCAGATAATTTTAGAAAAGTTTAATTCTAAGTTTGATTATGACTACAATGAAAAACTTATTGAAGATTTATCAGATCAACAAAAATCCAGATTAAGAGCAGCGTCGGAAAAAGCAAAAAAATCTTTATCACAATTAGAGAACACAAATGTAAATATTCCAATGTTTGCTTTCAGAGATCGTAAACCTGTCAATCTTGCAGTTTCAATTTCAAGAGAAGAGTTTGAAAGTGCAATAACATCAATTTTGAACAAAACAAAAGTCTGTATTGAACAAGCACTTAACGATGCTAACTTAAAGGCTAAAGATATTGATGAAGTGGTTTTTGTCGGTGGCTCTACTCGCATTCCACTAGTTTCTAAGAAGATACAAGAGTGGGTTGGAAAGCGTCCTAATAAAACAATTAATCCTGATGAAGCAGTAGCATTAGGAGCTGCAATTCAAGCTTCTGTGCTTTCGGGCAATTCTGATAAAATGATATTTCTTTTGGATGTCACTCCTCTTTCTTTGGGCATAGAAACTTTGGGAGGCGTTATGAATACAATGATCAGACGTAACACTCAAGTTCCCACAGAATATAGAGAAGTTTTTACTACTGCTGAAGATAATCAAACTTCTGTAGATGTTAAAGTTTACCAAGGCGAAAGACCACAAACAAAATACAATCATTATTTAGGTGAGTTTAAGCTAGACAACATTCCGCCAATTAGAAGAGGCGCACCAAAAATTGAAGTAGTTTTTGATGTTGACGCAAATGGAATTGTAACTGTTAAAGCAATTGACGAAGCTACCAATAATGAAAAGGTCATGGTATTATCTGGTTCATTATCCGAAGAGGAAATGGCTAAAATGCTACTTGACGCTGAAGAAAATAAAATTGAAGATGAAAGATTTAAACTATTATCATCGTTAAGAGATTGGCTTACATCTTTAAAAATACAATTAATTGAATTGATTGATACTAAATTACTAAATATTGATGAGATAAAAGAACTTCAAGATTTAAAAGAAAGTATTGAATCTGATTATTTTTCAGAAAATATTGAATTATTAAGCTCCCTTGTAGAATCTGGAAAAGAACTTATTGATTTCTTGACTAAAAAAATACATGATCAAGCAAAGAAAGAAATGCAATGAAATCACAAGCATATATTGAATTAAAAAATTTTGATGACGAACTTAGACTTAAATATGGGAGATACATTGCTGGAATTGATGAATGTGGTCGTGGATCTTTAGCTGGTCCTTTAGTTGCTGCTTGTGTGGTTTTGGATGAAAGACAAACTTTAGAAGGTGTCAATGATTCAAAAAAACTTACCCAGAAGAAAAGAGAAGAGCTTTATGATAGAATTATTACTAGCTGTATTTCTTATGGTGTGGCTGAAATATCCGCAGAAGATATAGATAAAATTGGCATACAAGAAGCTAATTTAAGTGCAATGGTAAGCGCAGCATCTAAAGCAACCAAATATATAGATGAATTGCCTCATTTATATGTGATTGATCAAGGCCCAAAGAATAATTTAAAACCTCAATTGATGATACCTAAAGCAGATTCAACTTCATTAGCTGTAGCTGCAGCAAGTATAATTGCTAAAGTGCATCATGATAGAGTTCTTGCTAAATTGCATGAAGAACATCCGGAATATGATTTGATTAGCAATAAAGGCTATATTACTACTAAACACAAAGAAGCTGTTGCTGAACATGGTCTTCAGCATTTTCATAGAAAGAGTTACCAATTAAAATGATAGATAAAGTAGGTATGTTTTCGAGCGTTTCATGCGCTATTCATTGTTTAGTTATGCCTTTGGTAATAACGTTACTCCCAGTATTTGGTTTGTCTCTTTTTGTAAGTGAAACATTTGAATGGTGTTTACTTGTATTTTCAGCAATTTTAGGTGTCAGCAGTTTATGCTTTGGGTATAGAAAGCATAAATCATTAAAAGCATTTGCCTTTTTAAGCTCTGGAATCATGTTAATTGTTATTGGAAGATTACAGCACAGCCATTCATTAGTTCATGGTTTTGAAATTGATTTGTTTACTGTTGTTTTAGTGATTGGTTCATTTTTAGTAGCTGCATCTCATTATTTAAACAATAAGCTTTGTGGCAGTTGCAAGCCTTGTAAAAGTGAAGGCTGTAATCATTGATGGAAGATTTACCAAACAAAAAAATAACTATAAAGGCAAAAAACTTAAATGACATTGAAGACTTAAGCCTTTTAAGAGTTGACTTACAGCACATTTTAATAAGTCCTGAAAGTAAAATGTATGCTTTACTTGAGGGTGATGATAAAGATGTTGCAATAATTCTTAATGCATATGAAGGATCAATGCTCTCATTTTTCTTTAAAAGCTTACACAAAAACTCTCATATACATACGATTTATCAAATATTTAATAAACATTTAAAAGATAATAATTCTTCAATTGAAAAAGTAGTATTAGAATCAAAAGTCGGTGATATTTTATATTGCACCCTTCATTACATTGATTCTAAACACAGAAGATATTATTCAGTATGTAGCATAGTTGATGGCTTAATTATGAGTATACTCAATAAATTAAACTTTTATGTCGTCAAAGAAACTTGGGATAAAATAGATCCTTACGATGACTGGAATTATGAAGAGTTTATAGTAGATTGGACTAGAGAATAAAAAAACCTCCCAAAAGGGAGGTTTTTTATAAGCATTTCTGCAGCTAGATTATTGAACCCAGCAGTAGAAGTCGAAGTCAACAGTAAGAAGACCAGTTGATACAGAGAAGTTTGAAGTAGAAACAACAGACTTGGATGTATCAATTGTATTTGGGAGGAGTGATTCCCATGCATTGTCAGTAAGACCGTCGAAGATTTCAAGGCGGAAGCTTTGAGCTTCTGCAACTGCTTCACCAGGTCTTTGGAATGTAAGGTCAGATTGTCCTCTTGAGAGACCAAGGTTGATAGACTCGTCAGTTCCAACGGTTTCTCCACCGTAGTAATCAAAGAAGTAGTAGTCACCGTAGTTTGCAGTACCTGGGATATCTCTAAGAATAACCGCAGCTTTGCCTTTACCAGTGATTTTAATACCGGAGATACCAAGGAATGGAAATTGATATCCAGCAGTAATTGTTCCAGAACCAGATGGGCCTTGGATATAAGCAGGATTTCCGTCGTTGATAGTGTTGTAAGGCACCAAGAAGTAAGCTTCTGTTGTAGTTGCTGCAACTGTGATCTCAGCTTCAAGAATAAAGAACTTTCTGAAACCAATTTGAACACGGAAGTCATAAAATCTAGCAACTCTTGATGGTTGAGCACCAAAACCAGGTTTGAGCTCTTCAATTTCTCTACCAGTAACTTCAAAAGGTCTTGGAGCTGTTGAAGCTGGATCTCCTGGGTCGCCATCAGATTTTAATGTGATAGAAACAGAAGCGCCTTCTGGGCTAACTTTGTAAACAGCACTTTCAAGAACTGGAAGTGAAGCAGAGTTTGGGTCCAAAATCTCTGCGATTTTAGTATTAGCTAATTCTCTTCCGTCAACAGCAGATCCAGCGCCTACAAGAATTGGAGAGGTAATGGAAATACTTTCTTTTGTTCCGCCAATGTTAAGAACACGAGCTTTTGGAGAACCTTGAATATAGTTCTTCGCATCAACTTCCATGCTCACGTTTCTGTTTGCACTTTCGGCTACATATGTACGGCCACTTACCTTAATTGACTTGTAAACACCAAACAGATTATTATTTAGAGGCATAATAATTCTCCCTTAAACCAATATAATTTTTACTTTCTCTTATGATGCAAATTTTCCCTTTAATACATTCATTTGAAATGTTGTTATCTTATTCTTAAATTGAAAATAATCCACCTTGCTTAAGCGGAGCGGATGGATTAATCATAGCATTCCATTTTACTTTCCTAATTAACATTTTTGAAGAAAGAGGTAATTCTGATTTTTGAAACAAAGGTGTTCTATAAGACACGGTAATTGGCCCTATTGTAAAAGCTAAGTTTTCATCAACCATCCAACCGCCATGGATTGAAGTTTCAAGTTCCATACCCTTTCTAAGTATTTCTGAATATTCTCCAGCCCATTTGACAGATTTTACACCAATCAATGATATTTGATCAGATCTATTAATTCCAGCTAAATCTCCAGCCATAAGAAATGACAGTGCTTCTAATTCATTATTTATAGTTAATTCAAAATTAGAAACAGTTCGCATAGCAGATTCATACCTACTAGCATTACAATCACCCCAGGATAATGATCTACCTAATACATGATTTTCATCTGGTACTGCATAATCAGAAGTAGCTCTAGTATCAATCATGCCTTGGAAAGAAGCTGATATTTTTACGTAATCATTTTCGTTTGCTGAAATAGTCAGAGTTTTGATTATAAGCTCATCAATTGTCAGAAGCTCATTACTGTCTGTCCCGCCATCTTCAGCTGTAATATCAAAGTGTGAAAGCAAATGGTTGGTGTCTAACGTTAATCCCGACATTGGAGATTCTGCATGCCGTAATATTGCTATAACTGCAGGATCTAAAACATTATCTCTGTCAACTCGTATGAAAAACGAAATGTCACCTTCGTATTTTTTAGCACCAATATTTGCAATAGCACTTCCTGGTCCACCTTGTAGATATAAAGAATTCATATCTATGTCTTGGACTTGATTAATGTTGCAGTTTTCTACTAATAAATAATTGCCATTTATCTTAACACTTCTGACTAATAAACCAGAAGCTATTTCTGCTCTAGTAAGGGAACCAGGAAAAGCCATTTATTACCACCTTGAGTTTTCTACTTCAAAGAAACTTTTAAATGCTGTTTGTACTGTTCCTGTTGTTTCCCAAGTGTATTTGTATCTACCTGGGTCATCAGTAAGCCACTCAACAAAATATTCTGCAGTTGAACCAGAGCCTGTTTTTTGAACAGTACCATCAACATTTCCATAAGTATACTGAATAGTTGAAGCCCCAATACCTGGCTGAGTGATGAAGAAATCTATGCCATCAGGATCAATTTGGTTGCCATCTTCGTCCTTGATTTTAGCGTAGATTTTAACAGTAGTATTTGTATAAATCGGTGATTGCAATTCTTTTATCTCCTAATATTTTTCAATTTTGTATCTTGTAACTTTTGGTATGTTAATATTTTCACTTACAAAATAACTTTCAATATGGTGCTTATGTTTTATATAACTTTCTAAATTATCATTGGTTTGTCTTGCCATCTCAACTTCTTCGCTAGTTATGTATGAAGTGGCTGAGTGTTTTTCATAATAATCAACTTCAATTTTATTTGTCTTGGTGTATGAATCAATAATATATCTTGATTGGGGTTGAACAACTTTTTGATATTCAATTATTGTATCAACGTCTAGAATATTCTTTTTTGAGACATTTACTAGCATCGAATTGACCACTGCAATCCATGACTTGATAAAACCTGCCGCTATAATTGATGGCGGAGCTGGAGTTATTGAAAAGCTATTATTGGAGTTAAATGCTTCAGAAGAATTGATAGAATATTGCTGAACAAATCTAATTGTAGGCTGTAGTCCATTAAACAAGTGATTGTTTGTAATGAATTCAGAGCTAGTCAGTGATCCAGGATATAAGTTTCTAGCTAAATATATGCTTGGTTGTGAAAAGATTTGCCCTATAAAAATATTTTCAGGATTAAGTAATCTTCCAATATGTGTAAATAAATTATTGCTTGGTAAAGACTGTGCAGATGATATGCCTGTACCTATTGAAATGTTTACTAAGAAGTTAAAGGTTAGGTTAGGAAAGGATTCAGTTGAACCAATTGCATTAAGCGAAATATCGGTTATTGAAGTTGTGGTAGGAGTTCCAAATACTTCTTCACTTAAAATTGAATTGCTTAACTCAAAATAAGATCGAGCATTAAAAACATTTAGCTGTAAGTCAGTGGGTATGCTTTCTGAGGATTCAATTAAATTAGGATAAAGAAAAACTATATTAGCAATTCTAGAGTTTATTGGAAAGG
>Ga0247722_10001619_pt1 | contig 12326 bp, 12 predicted proteins | sample MSEWelMarce3H_FC_FD_189094 | JGI IMG/M metagenome (GOLD analysis project Ga0247722, IMG submission 189094) | Subsurface sediment microbial communities from gas well in West Virginia, United States - MSEEL Well Study Marcellus 3H_FC | ecosystem: Environmental > Terrestrial > Deep subsurface >... | reverse complement strand
AAAATGTGTCTGCGAATACAATGGGTTCCGCCTTAGACCGCATTAAACAACAGACCACTGGTATTGCATTATATCGGGGGGTGCAAACATTGTCTTCATCTACAAGAACGGGCGCAGATAATTTGTATGAAGACGACGACAATCAGGATTATGTTAGCAGCGACCCATTTAGCAAATTGAAATATGATGATTTGCGAAAAGTGCATAAAGACCAGACGGTATTCGCAGTAAGCGAACGCGACTTTGCAAAAGTGCAGACATATGCATCTCTGGACCAGTTTAATCGCGTAAGGGGGCAACAAGACCTTACGCCATTAGATAAAACCCAAGCACAACAACAGTTGGATATTCGAGAAAGCCGATTAAAAGAACAAATTATGAAAAAGGAATATGAAGCGAAATTGCAGACAATGAAATACGCCGAGAAGAATAAATCGGTATTATCGTCGTTTTTGCAACTTACGTAGATTGGTCTAAAGGTGTTATAGTATTAGATGAAACAATTTGATTGCGGAATTCGTGGAGTTGCTGAGATGCGATTAGGAGAGGAGCCTGGAGTGTGCCTATCATTTCACGCATCTTGGCGAATTCGGCTTGAATTTCATTGCGGACTTCTTCTTTTATTTCAATACGCAATGCTTCAATCTCGTTTTTGAATTGTATGAGCGATAACTCGGGAGGATTCCAATGCACTTTCTTGTTTTCATTGGACATTAATGAATTGGGAGCATCCGTATTAACAAATTCTACTATATTTTCTATTATAGGTGAATTATCCATAGGTGTTTGGTCAATTTTCAAGATAGCTGGCGGACGATTAACTTGCGGCTGAACTGGCGGTGGTTGAACTAATTTGTATGAATCGGATGCAGTATTTTGACCCATATATGCCGGTGGAGGAGGTGCAAACTTTTGCAATTCGGCATCGCGCTCTCTTAAATGGTTTTTGATTAATTCATCCATATTGGATATAGGTGTGTCTAAAGGAGCATCGCGAAAATTCACGTCTTTTGGGGCTTCTCTGGAACGCATAGATTCATATTCGTTTTGCTTTTGTTTATATTGCTGCGCCAAGAAATCCTGTTTTTGTCCAGACAAATAATCGCGAGATACATTGTGACTAGGTTCCAATTGATATGAAATATTAGCATTTTGCATATTTTGTTGATATATAGGTTGTTGTTGCATAGGTTGTTGCTGTTGTTGTTGCATAGGTTGTTGTTGTTGCTGTTGCATAGGTGGTTGCGGTTGAGCAACCGGTTGAAATTGATATGTTGGTGTATTAGGACCCGCGCCCGAACCATTGCTCAAATTATTCATTCGTTCTAACATATAAATAATTGTTTCTTTGTTCAATATTTGCAAACCTTCGGGATTAATTTGGATATGACTCGTTTTATTATAGAAATCTTGGATGATTTCTTTAAACCAAATTTCTTTTTGTGGAACCATTTGAAACTGAGGCGAAGAAGAAATAACATTCCACAATATTTTTTGATTTTCGGGATGTATAAATAGAGACATATTTTATTATGTCTCTATTTTTATTTTTATGTTGATTCTGATGAATATTCTATATTTTTTGTTACAATATGTAACCATGTAATTACTTACGCGATTTTTCCCGTGTTTTATCAAAAATATTTAGTCCATGTTTATTCGCAATTTTGACTGATTTTTTATATTTGGGTAAAATATGTAATTTATAACCTCGCGCTTCTTTTGATAATCCGGCTAATGATTCATCCACTTGAGTAACGCTCTCTCTAATTATTTCTAATGCATCCATATCATTTTTTGCGTGGATTTCAACAACAACTCGGTCAGTAGGTAATGCACCATCAAATGCATTGACTTTCATCGCATCTTCTTTTTCGTTAATGATTTTATCAACATTATCTTTAAAAAAGGTCAAAAAACGTTCTGCATCATTATATTCTTTGGTTTTTTCATCTTTGAGTTTTTTAGGTTGAAAGGTCTCCAATTTTGAATATAATTCTTGCTGTTTTTTTTCTAATAATAATAGGTGTTTAGGCTTAAATTTTTTTAAAAATTTTTTTCTATACTGTGTTTTTGCGAGTGCCGAAAGTTTTGTGTATTCGGGGTCTTTATTAAATTCTTCATATTGTTTTTCTATAATAGCACTTAATTTATCATTATAATCATCATTCTCTCCGCCTCCCGTCTTCATATTAAACGGCGATTCATGAAATACCAAATCATATGTATATTTGTTAACAGAATCCACCTCTATATTATGTTCATTCTTTTTATTCCGTCCATTTTTAATATTAAACTCAATTTGCTTTTTATATTGGGGCAAATAAGTCGGGTTCACATCATGAAATCCCAATAATATAGACGCAATTAATTCATCGGCTTTATAAAAGGATTCAGCCAATGTTTTATTATCGCGTTTATACACATTTAATACGGTTCGGCCTTTATAGTTATCTTTATTACTGAATGCATCTTCTTTTTCTTCTTTTTTTTCTTTTTTATCTTGACTAGCATTAAATACCGAATTATTTACCACAAAATCTATTTGTCTTTCATCTTTATCTTGTCCGCCCTTTACATCTTTGCACGTTTGTAATGTGCAAAGGCGTAGAGTCCGTTTTTTTTTATATATTTTCTGTTTCCGTGTTTTCATAATCAGGTCTATAGTATAGTGATAAAATATTACGCCTTATTGAAGTAAATATTCCGAAAATTCTCTATATATTTATCCGGTATGCGTTTCTTTTTAAATAGCGCTACTTTATTCGCCATAGTCATGTTCTTTTGCTCTTCCGTTTCCCCCGTAAGCATCGTAATAGTAAAGTAGAGCGAATACATCCCACATTCTGTATTGCTATGTTGATGCGTCATAGGATAGTTCTGGTAATATTTAAATTTATGTTTTAATTCTTGGCCTTGTGTTTTAATATTACGCACTAATTCCGCGACTTCTTTTGGCGTTCTATTTGCCGCACTATCAAAATAAAACATGGTCCAATGTTCCAAGTCAATGAATAGCGAAACCCAATGCGAACCCGGCCCATCGTGTTTATCTAAATTAAATACTACGCCAATTTTAGTCTTCTTTTGACGGAGTTGTTCGGCGACGGAGAACTTGCATAATTCTTCCCATACGCATTTGCCGCCTTCTTCCGGTAATCGGGTATTAAAATCAATGGGGGTTGGGCCAATTACTTTGAAATGCGCATATGTTTCCTCATATTGATGCAAAACATTGAATATATCAAAATTGGAAAGCCATTCATTGGGATTCTCGGCCCAATCATACGGCTGGTCGGGTGCGAATAAATGTTCATCTAAATATTTTTGTTCAGCTGTCGGGAGTTCTTTCAACCAACAATCTTCTTTTTCGCAATGCAAAAGCCGGGTTTTCAATTCGTCATATACTTGTTCGGGTTCGGCCGCCGTTATTTTTTGCGACGGATGATTACGATTATATGCGTTTTTTATTTTCATTAGAGCTTTATCAGTATAACACGTATCTTGTAATGGGGTTTTGCCTTTAACTGCGGGACTACAGTTCATTTTCTTGAATGGACGTTTTCTTTGCGTTTTATTATGGGTTGCAGCGGCGGCTTTTGTTCTGCTTCTTGTATTAAATAGTCCCAAGAAATCCATATTGTATATCTATATAAAACTATAACATAATAATATTATTATGGAAAATAATCAAACATCATATCTCAAAACAGATGATAACAAAATCATAAATGAAAAATGTATAAGATGGGTGAAAAAAATGAGTGAGTGTTTGGAAGTTTGCACCAAATCAACTGGTTGTGATGAAAAGACCGGTGGAACACATAAAATATGTAAAATAAATAATTTAGATAGTTATACTAAACTGAATAAGCATTTTGCATAAACCGTCCTATTTTTTACTTTTAGGTTTCATATACATGTCCATTGTATAGGCCGTCGGTTTATTTTCCCTTTTTACCGATTTCCCCCAAAAAGAAGATGATTTATTATTGCTTGGTAAATCTTCAGTCTCATCAAGCGAGACGGCAATCGTATCTGTAAGTGTATCAGCAAGTGGCTCATTCATTTTATTTTCGTCAAATAATACATCATCATCTACAGCCTCGGACCGAGAATCGCCATGTATTTCTAAATCTCGCATCTCAAAATACTGCATACATGTTCGTATATATTCATCGCAAGCCGTATTCACCTCGGTATTATGTTTATCTACCGGACGCGAATCTACGTAATTGTCTAAAAGCTCAGTGGTTAGTTCCAAGATACGATGCCTATATTTGCGTATTTTGCGAACATGTTCTTGATTTTCTTGGTATCGGGCTGGGTCCGTTTTAGACAAATATTTCTGATAATGCGTTTTATTCATCATTAGTTCCAACGTTAATTTGTCTATAGTGTCCATTATACTATAGTAAAACGGTATAGAAATAAATGGATATTATTACATGATACTATACATGAACGCTATTCAACAAGTCATACCATCATTTACACAAATACATCAATATAATGACCAACACATCATGTTCAAATGCACTATTCGCGATATTTTGTCTGCTAATATCGTGAATTGGGAATATAACCGACCGCCTGATTTAGTAAGGTGTAATGAAATTGCTACATATATCTATGCTAAACGACCCGAATTAGATTGGTTATTCTACATTACTTATCTAGAACATGGTCAAGAGAATATGTTAAGTATGGTTGACGGTATTCATCGTCTAACTGCTTTACGCATAATTCACAGTGAAAATATTAAGCCGGTTGATTTTATCACACCGAGTCGGTTTGGGCATGGTGGAAATGCTGAATGGTTATATGATAAATATATATTGGTTAGTTTACGTTTGAATCCGAGTGCGGGAGAGACCATTGACCTATTCCAGACATTGAATAAAAGTAATCCAGTGCCTGAACTTTATATCCGTAATACGGACCAGGATAAACGTATTATTATAGAAGAATTTGTCCAAGATTGGATGAAAAAATACAAATCGCATTTTTCGGCAAATGTGAAGCCGAATATCCCGAATATCAATCGTGACCGATTCATTGAAATATTGGATATAGTCTATACTAAATGCAAAATCACTAAATTGACGCAAAACCGATTAGCCGAAAAAATTGGGGAAATGAATCAGTATATTATGGTAAATCTTCCTGCAAAATGTAAAGAAAAACCGATTGAGAAATGCCGTAAAACAGGGTGTTATTTGTTTCTGGTTAGTCGCGATTTCTTGGAAGACCTTATATAGGCATATTGACTGGTAATACGGCATTTGATTGTTGGGCTAATGGTGCTGGTTCTGGTGCTGGCCCTTTAACCACAATTTTCTTAGTCTTGTTGTTTTGTTTGAGCGATTTTTTTAGGGTTTGTTTCTGGGCTTTTTCTAAAGCTTTTCTCTCTTTTTCTTGGGTTTTTTCTAAAGCTTTTCTTTCTTTATCTTGGGCCTTATCTTGAGCCTTTTGTATTTTTCGCGTTTGATTCGCTTGGACTTTCTCTGCTTTTAACTGTGCTTTCATCTCGGCTTTTTCTTGTTTAGCACGCGCATTTTCAGCAACCGCAACCTGCATACCCGAATATTCAGCATCAATCTTATCAGTATATTTCGTGACCAAGCCTTTCAATACTTCATTATTGATTTCTTCATCATATTGCCCCTGTTTTCTCAACGCTTTTTTCAATTGCTTTTCGGCTCTAGCCAAATCGCGTTTTGTCGCATTTTCCTCTTTTTTCGTCTCGCGCAAATTCGTCTTAAATATCTTCTTAATCGTTTTCATCCGTTTCGTCTTTTTCTTTTCGGCGGCTTTTCGGGTCTCATTAATTGCCTTCTTTTTATTGCTCGTTTCCTTCTTTTTAAGCGTCACCATTCGCCGAATAGTTTTTTGTTCATCGCGAATAGTCATACGTATAACTGATTTCTCTAAATCAGTCAAATCCGTCTTCAACATTTCCTTCATACGTTTAATCCGGGATTGATATGATTGTATTTCCGTTTTAAGGTCGCGTTCCAAGGATTGAATACGGATATCATAATCTACAATTTCCGCATTAACTTTTGCAACATCGGGATGATTACTCAACGCTTTCTGTAATAAATCATTTGTATTAACATTCTTCCCACATTTGTATTTCAAATTATAATACGCTGTTTTCTTGAATTCTTCATAACCCTCCTCATCCGTTTCCAAGTTATCTTTTATTTTTTGGAGAGCGTCTTTTTTGAACAAACTCTTGTTTTTGATTTCGCCTCGGATAGCATCCATACCTTCTCTTATATGTTTAGCATGTGCTTTGGCTTCTTTTACTAAATCCCGTATATTTTCACGCACAATTTTTGCGCATTGTTTTTTCGTCGCCGAATCTTCAATACCCTCGCACTTTTTATTCAAAAACCCGAATTTAGACGATTCTAAATTCTTCAACTCGGTGTCTATTTTCGCATTTTCCTCAATAACCTTCTTTTTCAAATCTATTATATCGGTATTGAGGTAATCCCGGACAAATCGGCGGTCAAAACGTTTCAATTGTTCAGGGTCTTCAACTAAAGGCGGCGAAATGGTTTTCACAATTGGCTGTGAAAATTGCCGCGCATCTTTTTCGCGGTTCAAATAGCTAACATATCCGGCAATATCGTCCAAATATTTTGCCTGGCCATTCTCGCTGAATTTCCCCGATTCATCCAAATATTCTTGGGAAAACCGGCTGAAATCATTCGGCATTTGTTCTTCCATTGGTTTACATAAATTTAGCAATTTGATAAATTCCATGGGGTCTTCAGTCATCGGTGTCGCAGTCATCAACATTAACCTGACTGATTCCGCGCCCGAAACACGATACGAGTGCATTAGAGCGGCATGTAGGGCATTCATATCGGGTCGTTCTAAAGACGACATTCCCGTTTCGCCGTATAATTTGTGTGCCTCGTCAATGATAATGAGGGTTTTGCGTAGGGGGTCTACTTGGCCATTGATTTTCACCAAGGTTTTATAATAACTGTTTTGTTTAGAGACTAAATTGGTGAATTGTTTGTATGATATAGGACGGATTCGCCAAGATTTAGACAATAATCGCATACGTTGAGCTTGGATTTCCGGTATTTTTGTATGTTTCATAATACTGCGAATACTTTCATTGCATACTTGGTCAAACATATTTTTCCATATATCGGTTTTTAATGTCGACCGAGTTACCCATAGAATGGTATAACCTTGGCGTTCAAACGAACCGGATGCAGCGGCAATCGCTGAACAGGTTTTCCCGGTTCCTACACTGTGCCACAATAATAACCCTTTGCACGGATTTGCCGGAGTGAAATAATTACGTATGAAATCTTGGGTAGGAGTGAACTTGATGACTTGACTTGTCCCGCCTTTACTCGCCGGAGCTTCCGCACACATATTTTCCATTTTCACATCAGCCCATGCATATTGGGAAAAATGTTCTTTTATATGTTCGCGGGTTTCTTGGAACAATGGGCGATTATTTATCATAGGAAAGTCTACAATAAGTGGATTAGGATTATGTATAACAATTTTAGGCTTCTTTTTCAATGGCTTAATAGCCACTATTTCCGGTTTATTTTTAGGCTCAAGTAAGGCCATACGTTCCAATTCAATCATACGGTCTTGTAATGAGTTTGGTTCATCTATATAAATCGGTAATTTTTCGGTATTTATTATTATTTTACGTTTTCCGCCACCCTTTGATGCGGAAGTCGGACTAGATTCTATAGAAAAGTTGTGTATTTTTTTATTCAATTCATAATCAACCGAGCCTAATATACTAATCTTTTCCAAATCATCCATAAAATTAAATAATCGCAAATCAATATTTAATGATTTCAAATACAAATCGAAAACGCTGGATGTTCCCAAGAATGCCGTGCGCAATTGTTCTGGAATAGATAAATCGTATATATAAACGTAGAGTGGCCACCCTTTAGTTGGATGAAAAGTTAGCCCTTTTTGCCCACACGTGCGCGTTCCGCGGCCAATGACTTGTTTTAAATCGGCACCGGTGCGTTGCGGTTCAAATATATGTATATATTTAATATCAAATAAATCAATTCCTTCTTTAAACCCGCTATCCATCACAATAATACGGGCTTCTTCGCCATTAATATTTTCTGGACGTTGATTGAATTTTTTCAATATGGCCTTTTTAGTAGTGACGTTGATGGGCTGGTTATAGACACCAATAGAAGATAATAAATAGAAATTCTTGTTTGGATTAGCTTGGAGTTCAGTATCGGTAAGTAATCGCATTTTTCGCCAGATTTTTTTTGTTTGTTTTTCCTCGTCGTCACTATCATGATCATCTGCGCCGCCAACTTTTCCTTCTCCTTCAATTACTGGAGGCGGGCCTGATGGACTCAAAGCAGTAGATAATGTGCTTGTTATACTTGATGCTGCATCGGTTATCGCAGTTCCAACGGTTGATGCTACTGATGGTGTAGATATTGTTGGTGTTGATTCGGCTTTAGATTCAGATTCAGCAGTTAATGGTGTAGATTCAGCAGTTAATGGTGTAGATTCAGGTTTAGATGCCGGCTTTACCGATGATGATATAGAAGGCAAAATATTATTCAACACAGAATTTACAGCAGATTCAGGGGTTTCGCCTATTCTTGGCGCAGTATATCCTAATTGAAAACCTTTAGCAATAAGTGCCGATGCAACCAGTTTAGCACCATAACCACCCGATTTAATATCAGAAAAAATGAAATGTTTATACATTTTCCCATCTTTTCGCATATCGTTTGCATCTAAAGTCGCAATTTTCTGTAGCAATGCGTCTAATTTGGGGGAACGTGCACTAACATCATTTAGTAATGTTTTAGGTTCAAAATCGCCCGAGTCAAATTTATAAACATTTGATGGACGAGACCAATTAGACTTTTTGCGAACACATTGCGAATCATATGTTAGCACATTATTCTCTTTAACTAAATCTTCTATATTTTGTTCATCAATAGAGGATTCTGGACTATCCATCAATATATAATATATATTTATATATTATATCTTATAATGTCTAATCTTGGTGGAAAAAATCTTGGTGGTGGAATACAAGGTATTTCTCCTCACCAAACTGTGAATAATTACAAAGATAGTAATCAAGTGATGACCCGTCGCGTTTTACGTAGCTCTTGGAATAATTCGTATGCAACAGGCACGGTAAATGGTTATAAACGTGTAGTAACGCCTTTCAGGGCAGTAACAAATACTGGCGATTTCTTGGGCCGCCAACATTACATCTGTGGCGGGTCTAACCAGGTCAACGCCAGTAAACCAGGATGGAAAGGACATATTGGAAGTATCATTTCGCAATGCGATACTACTGGTATTCCGTCGTCATCCTGCAATGTGAAATTCGTCGCTGATTCGTCGGATTACATGACGTATAAGAAACAACGCGCGATTTTGCAAACTTACAATGATAGTAAATTTGGTGGAGACCAAAGTAACGGGTCGTATGTTCCTTTAATGGCTGTTCGTCGCAGATAAATATAAGAATTTAGCCCAAGAAAAACATAAAAACATGATATTACAAATAATATCATGTTAACCGCGAATTTAGTTGGTGGTCTTGGAAACCAATTATTTATTATTTTCAATGTTCTTAGCCAAGCCATCAAAAAAAATCAACCATTCTGTTTTATAAAAACCGACGTATTGGGCGGAGAAAAATGCACCAAACGTAATACATATTGGAATACTTTATTCGCCGCATTACAACCACATTTAGTGAATTCATATCCAGGCCAATCTATGAAAACATACAATGAATCCGCTTTTCATTATACACCTATTTTTATAAACTATTTTTTGCATGGGGAACGTTTACCGATACTTTATATGTTTGACGGCTATTTCCAAAGTTACAAATATTTTGAAAATGAATTTATACAGATTTGCGATATGATAGATTTGAAAAAGTTTTACGCGATTTCCCAAGAATGGATAATTGAGAATGGATTGTATTTTGATAATATAATTAGTATGCATTTTCGCATCGGTGATTATAAAGCAATTCAAGATAGTCATCCAGTATTAAAATACCAATATTACAAGAATAGTTTAGATTATATTAACCAAGATTATTCTACTATATTGTATTTTTTTGAAAAAGGGGATGCCGATGATGTTTTACCTATTATTAAGCGATTAATCGCCGATTTCCCAAGATGTAAATTCTGCTCTATACATGATTATACACCCGTTCCTGATTATATGGAAATGCTAATAATGAGTCAATGTAATCATAATATTATCGCAAATAGTTCATTTAGTTGGTGGGGGGCATATTTGAACCCGAATCGTAATAAAATTGTATGTTATCCCGATGTATGGTTTGGCCCAAAAATTGATGCAAATACACGCGATTTATGTCCGGCATCTTGGTCTAAGACGTCAGTCAACTAGTAAGACGTCAGTCAACTAGTAAGACGTCAGCCAAATAGTAACATACAAAAAATCACATTCTATACTAACTATGATTACAGCCACAATAATGGGAGGTTTAGGAAACCAATTGTTCATTATATTTACGACTTTAGCCTATGCACTACAAACTAAAAATACGGTTCTATTTCATTATACATTTCATTTGACTAATGGATGCACGCCAAGAAACACCTTTTGGGATTCATTATTATTAGAGTTAAAACCATTAACAACTGACCAACCATGCCCAAACCATTTCCCAATATTCAAAGAAAAAAATCACGATTATAGCCCTATTATCTCAAATAAAATCAATACAAAACTAATAGGATATTTTCAAAGTTACAAGTATTTCCAAGAAGAATATGGCGAAATTGCCCGAATGATAGGCTTGAACGATTTCCAAGAAAACTATTTGCGAATAGTCCATGATTGCGAGTTATTTACCAAGAATAAACAAACAATTAGTATGCATTTTCGCTTAGGAGATTACAAGTATATAAATAAAGGAACAAATGTTTTACCAATCCAATATTATGTGAATAGTTTGGCTCATATAACAAGTGAATTTCCCAATAATCTTTTTACAGTCATTTATTTTTGCGAAGACGAAGATTTGAATAAAGTGGTGAATAATATATCTATATTACAGTCCCAATTCCCTATGTGTGATTTTCTCTATATAAACCAAACAGAAACCAATTTCTGCGATTGGGAACAAATGGTTATTATGAGTATTTGCGACCATAATATAATCGCAAATAGCACCTTTAGTTGGTGGGGTGCATATATTAATAAATCGCCAAATAATATAGTTTGTTATCCAAGTCAGAAAACTGATTCAAAAGATTTGTATTTACCAAGATGGACAAATATCCCTTTTCTCAAATAAATTGTATTTCTTATAATCGTATTTCATAATATAGGATGAATATTCCCGAACCACAAAAGAAAGGATATACGGTTTATACAAAATTCGGTTGCGCATATTGTGTCTATGTAAAACAGCTTTTGAAAACCGAACCACATACTATAATAGAATGCGATGACTATTTATCCAGTGAAGGGACGGTCGCGTTTTTTGAAAATATGCAGAAATATTTGATAAAAACGCATAAAACTTTCCCCCTCGTTTTCTATAAAGGCACATTTATTGGCGGATTTGTCGAGACCAAGAAATATATAGATGCAAAAAATGTGAGTATAATTAGCACAAAAACGACTAATAAAAAATAAAAAATAAAATATAGATTATATATAAGAAGTATGATTTCGCTTTTCCCTATCCGGACTCAAATAAATAATGGTATTTTATCGGCGAATCGCGCCATGCCGCAAAAGGCCTTAACCTCTAATAATGAAAATCAATTCGCTTTGGACCGAAATCAGTATGCCGAAACAGTAAATAATACGACGACTATTACACAATATGTTCAAAAAAAATGGATTGGGGGTAATCGCGATGCATCTCAAGTCGCAATGAGACAGCGCGTAAATGCGGTGGGGAATGGGTCGTTAAATGCAGCCAAAAACCCAATGTCGTTTAAAACTATTGCCGATAATAATACGGCTCGTCAAGCGATACAACGTGCGAGAAGCGGAGGTGCGGTGGTTCCTGCGAAAAAAACGAGCAAATATGACGGAGCAGCCATTTTTTAGTAACCGTTAACCGTTAAGCTACCAGAAAGGACACATGTGTATTGTAGCTTTAGGCATGCCTTCACATAAACAAGTAATACCATTGCGATTCCTTGCGGAATCACTTGTATTATGAATGTTAATAAAATCTTTGTATTATTTATAAAATGCAACAGTATTTTTTTGAATTTTTAGGCACTTTGTTTTTCGTTTACATTATCTTGGTTACGGGT
>Ga0247722_10001618_pt1 | contig 12332 bp, 13 predicted proteins | sample MSEWelMarce3H_FC_FD_189094 | JGI IMG/M metagenome (GOLD analysis project Ga0247722, IMG submission 189094) | Subsurface sediment microbial communities from gas well in West Virginia, United States - MSEEL Well Study Marcellus 3H_FC | ecosystem: Environmental > Terrestrial > Deep subsurface >... | reverse complement strand
TTCGTATGCGTCCGATTTTGCTCTGTTGTAACGCTTAGGCCCAGTAACCGCCGCTGCGATAATTGAGAAGAGTCCAAAACCGAAGCCAATAGCCCCAATGGCAAGAATTGGAACGTATGGATTCATATGCTAAATCTTAGGCGAAGCCGCTAGCGACTAAAGCCACTTACCCTTTATAGCCAATGTGAACTGCGACAATTCCAAAGGTTAAGTCCTGCCAACTGACCGATTCCCAGCCGGCCTGTCTCATTACCTGGGCTAAGGCGCTCTGATTTGGCCAGGCCTGAATTGATTCTGCTAAGTAAATATATGCTGCTGGATTTTTTGATATCCGTTTTGCAATCACCGGTAATGCTCGCATTAAATACTTCAAATAAATTAATCTAAAAATTTTATTTGTTGGATGTGAGAATTCACAAATTACTATGCGACCACTTTGTTTAGTTACTCGCAGTGCCTCTTTTAGTGCAGCTGATGTATCTGAGGTATTTCGTAAGCCAAAAGAAATAGTTGTGACATCAAAAGTATTTTCAGTAAATGGCAACTTTAACGCATCACCTTGTTGAAACTTAATATCTTTATGTCGCTTGCGTCCAGCCGCCAGCATTCCTTCTGAAAAATCTAATGCGATTACATCAGCACCCTTTGCCACCAATGGTTTGCTGGATGAACCAGTTCCAGCAGCGATATCCAAAATCTTCATACCCGGCTTAGGAGCAATGATGGCCGTCACAACCTTGCGCCAAGCCTTCGTGCGGCCAAGGCTTAGAAGATCATTTAAAAAATCGTATCGGTGAGCAACCTCATCAAACATCTTGGATACATCATCTGGATCTTTATTTAAATTTGCTCTGACCACGGCCCTATTCTCTTAGGAGTAGGCTTTCCAGACAAATCCAATCTTGATGGGCAGCACTAAAAACATGTCGCAACTAATTACCACCGAATTATTAGGTGAGCACCCACTGCTCTCCTCGATTTCTACTGCCGAAGATTTAAGTACCGCATGGATCAGAAGCGGTGATGGCTTAGTTGGTTTTGGTGTTTACAAAGAGTTAGAAGTAACTGGTGATGCGCGATTTAACACTGCCCGAAAATGGTGGGATGAAGCAATTGCTAATTTCTCAATAAAAAATAATGTGCATGGCGTTGGAACTGGACCAATTCTCTTTACATCTTTCGCATTTGATGAAGGCCAGCCATCTAAGTTAATAATTCCAAAGATTGTAATTGGCCAAAAAAATGGAAAGTCCTGGATAACTTGGATTGGTGAATCGACTCAGCCGGAGATAACTCAATTAAAAAACTCAGCAATTAGCGGTGAAATTAAATGGGATACCGGCTCTATCTCTGAGGCTAATTGGCGAGATCAAGTAGCCGCTGCAATTAAATCAATTAATGATGGTGATTTAGAGAAGGTTGTGCTTGCTCGAGATTTAACAGCGAAATCAAATAAAGAAATTAATGCTCGAAATCTTCTAAAACGGTTAGAGATTGAGTACCCATCAACTTGGTTATTTTTAGTAGATGGTTTAATCGGTGCAACACCGGAATTGCTGGTCCGTCTAAACAAATCTTTGGTTACTTCTCGGGTTCTGGCTGGAACAATTCGCAAGAGTGGGGATGAGGATCGCGATTTAACTCTTGCCGCATCACTTGCTAAATCCTCTAAAGATTTAGAAGAGCACGAGTACGCAGTGCGATCAGTTGCAGATGCTTTAGCGCCATTTTGTTCATCAACTAATGTGCCAGAGTCACCCTTTGTTTTACACCTTTCAAATGTCATGCACTTAGCAACAGATGTAACTGGAGTATTAAATGACAGCGCAAAACCAACCGATATCTTTACGTTAATTTCAGAGCTACACCCTTCAGCTGCGGTCTGTGGCACACCTACTAAAAAAGCAAAGGATTTAATTAAAGAATTAGAGGGAATGAACCGGGGGCGTTATGCCGGTCCAGTTGGTTGGATAGATATTCATGGTGATGGTGAGATTGCGATTGCACTTCGCTGTGGTCAGATCAGCAAAGATAAAAATGAGATAAAAATTTACGCAGGGTGTGGAGTTGTGGCTGGTTCAAATCCAGCAAAAGAGTTTGCTGAGAGTCAAGCTAAATTAATGCCGATGCGAACAGCTTTAGAAACCATGTGAGTTAACTCTTTTAACTTTTCGGCATTTTCTTCTCTACCTGGTGTTTGAATAATTACAACATCAAAGCCAACTACTGGTTTACTAATTACCGCATGAAGTTCCAACAGGTTTGAAACCTTAGTAACTGCAACACCAAATCCTTGAGTTACCTTAAATAAATCTAAATTATGCGGGGTGCCAAATAACTCTTCAAAGCCTGCGACCTTTGCCTGAGGCAATGTAGAGAAAATTCCGCCGCCATTATTATCAATTACAAAAATTCGAAGATTTTGCGCTGATTTATTAACCAAAGCAGAAATATCATGCAGATAAGTGAGATCGCCAAGAATGGCAAAAGTTTTTTCAAATTTTTGTGCAATACCAAAGATAGTTGAGATATTGCCATCTATTCCGGCAAGGCCGCGATTGGCAAAAACATTAACACCAGCGCGTGGGTGAACAAATGCTTCGATATCTCGAATTGGTCTTGAAGATCCAACATACAGCGCCGCCTCATCTGGAATTGATTCAGCAATCTCAATAATTACTTGTTGCTCTGACCAACCAAGAGTTTCAAGTGCGCCAGCAGCAGATGCTGCTGCCATATGCCAATTTTGATCTGGGCTCTTACCGCTTTCAATTGCTATGGGTATTGCACTTAATAGTTGATCACCGCTGCGGTTGGAATCGATCTTAGTAACTCTTGGATCAATCACAATTAATTTTTTAGCTAATGCGATAAATGCATTAGTGCTGCGAGATAGTGTGGTTCGACCAATCACTATTACTGTATTGGCTGCTAATTTACTTCTAATCTCTGGGTCGGCTAGAAATAAACTAGCGTGTGCTGTGGCCTGCGGAAAAGAGATTGGATCCTCTGCAATAACTGGCCAATTTAAATCTTTAATCAGAGAGCTGATTTGATCGGTGCTAAAACCACCACGATCGTGACCGATAACCAATACACCATCTTCAACACTTAACTTTGGTGAGCGCTTTAACTCATGCGATAAAGAGGTGACGTGCAAACCAGTTAACCATTCAATTTTCTCATTGGGAATAAGTGGCTCTTCAAATTGTGGATTTAGATGAACTGGGCCACCAGTTAATAGATGCGCAATTTCAATAGCTGTTGCAAAATCATGGGTTGGTACTCCTTGATAAAGATCTACTTGATTTGTTGTTTGGTTAGCACCAGTTTTTCTAAGTTTTGCCGGACGATCTGCAGTAATAATTAATAACTTTGCCTGTGAGTGAAAAGATTCAAGTGCGGCTGGATGAAAGTTGGCAGCAGCGGTTCCACTTGTGCAAATTACTGCAACATAATTATCGGATGCTTTTGCTAAGCCAAGTGCTAAAAATGCGGCGCCGCGTTCATCAATTTTCACATGCAACTCAATTAAATTTGCAGCAGCAGCCTCATGTAGTGCAATTGATAACGGCGCATTTCTAGAGCCTGGTGATAAAACAAAATCACTTATTCCGCATTCAATTAATTGACGAATAATTGAGTGCGCTAAATTAGTTGAAGAGTTCATTTCATCATCTCTGTTGTGGCCAGGACGCGATTCTTCCACCATTGATAACGCTCTGGGGAAACCTCTAGACCGGTGAAATCTGGTTCAATATTTCCTAGCGTAATCTCACCATCAACTATTGGAAGATTCGCTACATCTGCCTTTAAAAGAGAGCCAGTACCTAAACCGCAATCTAAGAAGAGCTCATCAAATGATGCGGCCAGCTGTAATCCATAATTAATTCCAACTGCACTTTCTAGCGCACTGGAGATAACAATTGGTAGGCCAAAGTGTTTTGCTAACTTATGAGCTCTTTGAATTCCGCCAAATGGCTGCACCTTTAAGACTAAAATATCTACCGCACCAGCTAGCTCTACCGTAAATGGATCTGCAGCTTTGCGAATTACTTCATCACCGGCAATTTTTATTGAAAAGGGTAATTTCTCCTTTAATTCACAAAGCTCTTCTACTGTGGCGCAAGGTTGCTCTACATACTCAATCTCACCAACACTTTCATAGATAGCTTTTAGATTATCGATCGCCTCCGTTACTGTCCAACTCCCATTCACATCAATTCTTAACTTCGCCTTTGGCGATAGCGATTTAACCTGTAAAAGCCGGGCAATATCTTCTGAAAGATTATCGCCCACCTTTACTTTAAAGGTAGTAACTCCCGGAAATGAATTAACAATTGTCTCAATTTCTGCTTTCTCATTTACGGCTGGGATAGTGCCATTGACCTTTACTTTTTTGCGAAATAATTTCGGTACTGGTTCTGTGGCAGATGCAATTGCACTTTGTAGCCAAGGCACACACTCTTTGGCGCCATATTCTAGAAATGGTGAAAATTCGCCCCAACCAGCAACGCCTTTAAATAATGCAACCTCGCGATAAGTTACACCTCGAAAATTACTTTTGGTTGGCAGCGCAACTACGCGCATGCTCTCCAATAGTTCTGGCGACATGAGTTAAGGACGTTTAGGAAATTTATCAAAATTAGGTTCGCGTTTTTCTTGATAAGCATTGCGACCTTCTTGTCCTTCTTCAGTTAAGTAGAAAAGAAGTGTGGCATCTCCTGCTAATTGTTGAACGCCAGCTAAACCATCGTCCGCTGCATTTAATCCAGCTTTTAACAATCTAAGCGCCATTGGTGAGTGGCGCAACATCTCTCTCGCCCATGAAACTGTCTCTGCTTCTAATTGCGCTACTGGAACAACTGCATTTACTAATCCCATGTCTAACGCTTCTGCTGCATCATATTGGCGGCACAAAAACCAAATCTCGCGAGCTTTCTTTTGACCAACATGGGCAGCTAATAAACCAGCACCATAGCCACCATCAAATGAACCAACCATTGGTCCAGTCTGACCAAACTTTGAATTATCAGCAGCAATTGTTAGATCACAGACAACATGTAATACATGGCCACCACCAATTGCCCAACCAGCAACCATTGCAACAACTGGTTTAGGGGTTCTGCGGATTTGAACTTGTAAATCTAAAACATTTAATCGACCGATACCTTTTTTACCAAGTGCATCACTTCCAAGATATCCATCATCACCGCGCACATTGATATCACCACCTGAACAAAAGGCTTCGGTGCCTGCGCCAGTAAAAATAATTACACCAACTTGATCATTATCTCTGGCTAAGTTAAAGGCCTCTGCTAATTCAAAAAGTGTTTGTGGCCGAAATGCATTTCTAACCTCTGGCCGATTGATTGTAATTTTTGCCATACCTTCAGCAACTTCATAAATTACATCGGTAAATTTTTCAGCGCCGGCAGCCGCTTGCCACTTCGGAATTGTGCGATCACCTGGCTCGCGCTTAATTGGCTTGCTCAAAATTACACTCCTGGGTTGGGCTAGAGATTTATATAAGAGATAGCCTACGCATGTTATGGAAGAAACTGAAAAGCGAGAATTAATCGCGATCTCCCCTGAGTGGTCAATCCCACAACTTCAAGAAAAAATCGCGGATGCGATAACTAGCGATGGCCCAGCGCTAGCCAGCACGCCAACTGAGATCAAATTTGTTTCTGCGCAGACTTGTTTAGTTGTTAATACCTCCGGTTCAACTGGTGAACCAAACTCGGTCGCGATTTCAACTGCAGCTTTAATCGCATCAACTAACGCCGCCCATAAATATCTAGGAGCAGTCCCTGGTGATGCTTGGTCACTTCTCTTACCAACAGAACACATCGCTGGATTAAATGTGATTGCGCGTGCTACCGCACTTGGCACCAAGGTTATTGATAACCGAAATGTGGCTGAGTATGTTGATGCTGATTTTATTTCTATCGTGCCAACCCAACTTCATCGCGCATTAACAAGTGATGCAAAATTACTTGAACATTTAACAGCGGCGGAGGCGGTATTAGTTGGCGGTGGTCCAATCTCTGATGCATTAAAGAAGCAGGCCGCAGATAAACATGTAAAGGTTGTAACAACTTATGGAATGACTGAGATGTGTGGTGGTTGTGTTTACAATCAAAAACCGTTAGAGGGCGTTGAAATTGAAATCAACTCTGCTGGTTTAATTAAATTAAAAGCTCCAATGATGGCAAGTGATTACTTAAATAACCCAGCGCAGTGGCAATCATTAATTTCAGATGGCTGGTTTCAAACAAGTGATATCGGGGAACTAGTAGATGGCAAGTTAAAAGTATTAGGCAGGGCCGATGATGTGATTAATTCAGGTGGTGAAAAAATCTCGCTGACTGCAGTTGAATTATTATTTAATTCCCACTTTCCAAACCAACCAGTGATTGCATTTGGCTTACCCGATGAGGAGTGGGGTGAGAGATTATGTCTGGGTGTGACTACTAATCTCACACTTGCGCAGGCGCAGCAAAAACTCAATGGTAAAAATTCACCCAAAGAGATCTACATCTTTGATGAGATACCAAGAGGTGCGTTAGGTAAACTCGATCGCGCAGCTGCGAAAAGATTAGCGTTAGGAAAATAAATGAATAAATGGATAGTAGGCACTCGTCCTAAAACTTTGCCGGCAGCCATTTCACCAGTGCTAGTTGGAACTGCACTAGCAAATGAGATTAATTGGGTAGTTGCACTTTTGGCATTAACAGTTTCATTATCGCTGCAGATTGCAGTTAATTATGCTAACGATTACAGCGATGGCATCCGTGGTACCGATCAAAATAGAGTTGGCCCAACCAGATTAGTAGCAAGTCAGTTGGCTTCGGCAAAAGCAGTAAAGATTGCAGCACTGATCTCAATGGCAGTTGCTGCAGTGGCTGGATTACTTTTGGCATTACAAACTACGCTTTGGTTTATTCCAATCGGCGTCCTTTCAATATTGGCAGCTTGGGGCTATACCGGTGGCGCTAAGCCATACGGCTACTTTGGTTTTGGTGAGTTATCTGTTTTTCTTTTCTTTGGCGTGATTGCAACAGTAGGCAGTAATTACGCACAGACTGGTGAGATCACTGGGCAAGCGATTTTGCTATCTATTCCAGTTGGCGCACTTGCTTGTGCAATTTTAGTTATGAATAACTTACGGGATCTACCGCTGGATAAATTGGCTAATAAGCGCACGATGGCGGTTCGGATCGGAGATAAAAAGACAAGGTATTTCTACGCAGTTTTATTAGTAATCGCACAAATCATTTCAGCCTACGCATACACCTTTAACTCATATGCGCTTTTGACCATAATCTGGTTGCCAATGACAATTAGTAACATCCGCCGCGTTCTGCAGGGCGCAGTTGGCCTAGATCTGATCCCCTTGCTGATTCGTACTGCGCGCCTGCAATTACTTCTCTCATTCACTCTTGGTCTGGCGCTTTTTCTTTAACAAGTTAGAATTAACTCATGATCCGGTTTGTTGTAATTGCACTAATCATCTTCGTTATCTATGCATTTGTGGATTGCGCAGTTACTCCTCAAGAAAATATTCGAAAAGGACCTAAGTGGGCTTACTTGCTAGGAATGTTTTTTATTCCACTGCCACCAATTGCAGCGATAATCTGGTTCGTATTTGGTCGCCCAAAAAAACCTAGACGGGGTAAGGGCGGTCCGCGACGAATAATTCCACCAGATGATGATCCGGATTTCTTGCGAAAACTTTAATTAAAGCCCGCTGTAAGTGTGCTTGCCGCTTCCCCAAATGTTTATATAAACATAATTAAATAAGAAGGTCGATCCGGCAAATAAACAAAGCCATGCTGCTTTGCGCCCGCGCCAACCAACTGTTACGCGTGCATGTAAATAAGCTGCGTATGCCACCCAAGTAATAAATGCCCAAGTCTCTTTTGGATCCCATCCCCAATATCTTCCCCATGCTGCCTCCGCCCAAATCGCACCAGCGATTACGGAGAAGGTCCAGAGTGGAAAAACTAAAGCAACTAATCGATATGAGAGAGTATCTAAAGCATCTAGTGATGGAATTTTAATTGCCCATTGTGGGCGACCAGTTGTCTTTTCATATTTTTCCAAAATTAAATAGGTAGCAGCAATGCAGTTTGCAAGTAAAAACACTCCACCAGAAATAATTGCGGTTGAGACGTGGATAGTTAGCCAAACTGATTTAAGCGCAGGTACCAGTGGTGCACTTGGGCGATACAAGATAGTGATCGCTGTGCCAAGTGTTAGTAATACTGAGATTGCAACTGGCAGACCAAGCCATCTTAAACTGTATTTTTTTAGAACAAATAAATAGGCGGCGGTAAATGCCAAGGCGCCAGTAATTGAAAACTCATACATGTTTCCCCACGGCACGCGCTTAGCTGAAACACCACGTAGGACAACAGCGGTCAAAAGTAATAAAAATGCCAGAATCATCATGGTAGTTCCGATGTGGCCAGCTTTTGTAGTGCGATCAAAATCTAATTTTGTTTTTTTACTTCCTTTAGCCGGTGCTTTAACTGACCAAGCAACCTCTATTGCATGTGCAAGAAAAGCTAGCGCAAAAATAGCCATTGACGCATAGACAAGATCATTTGAAAGTAGCGCTGCAGTTCTACTTGTCATCACTTACTCCCTTAATCAAATCGTTAATCTCTTCTTGCAAACCTGGAATTCCATTTTTTGCCAAACCTGCTACTTGTGTTTTTCTTCCTTGCTTTACCCAAACCCGGCGTTGTCTTGTGAACAAAGAGGTGAGTAAACCAAGTATCGCAAGTATCGCACCTAGTAATGCAAAACTCTTTCCTGGATCATCTACTACTTGTAAGTTAACCCATGATTTCCAGCCAGTAAATGTGATGCTGCCCTCACCAAAATCATAAGTTTCATTTAAAACTAACGCCTTTAATCCAATTCGCTCCATCTTGCTGGTATCAATTCGATAAACCGATTGCGGAACACCAGTGTTTAAACCTAAATCACCTTTCCATACTGCAAGTAATAGCCTCGGATCTAAAACCTCTGGATAAGAGGAAAAGCCACCACGTATTTGATCTCGATCAGCGGTTGGTAAAAAGGATGCGACAAAACCAATTTGCGGTGACATGTCCGGGACTTTAATTGAACCAATCGAAGTCAAATTGCCATCTTGCGGTAAAAATGTTGTTGGGCCATCAAAGATAAGTTTGCCGCTCTTATCGCGCACAATCACAGTTGGTGCATAACCATTAGCTTGTAAGTAAACATTTGTGCTGCCAATAGATAACGGTTGGTTTACTTTGATTATTTCATTTTTCTCTGCTGTGCCATAGGGATTAGCCACAGTTACATCTAATCTGTAATCAAGAGGTGCATTCGTTGACGGGTCATACGTTGCTCGAAAATCATTTACAGTGATGGAAAAGGGCTTCAACGTACTCTCGGATTGATACTTACCAAATCCCAATGAATCATAGGAGGTAGGAGTATTTACAAACCGCTCACCCACATTAAGTATTGAATCCCCACGCATACCTAAAAGTGAACCAATACCAACGGCAATTAAAATCAATACAAGTGAGAGGTGAAACAAAAGGTTGCCATACTCACGCAAATAACCTTTTTCGGCTGAGATTGAATTGGCTTCTCGCCTAATTCGATAATGCTTTTTACGTAGGTATTTTTCAACTAAATCTAAATCAACCTTTTTTATCTCAGTAAAATGCTCCATCCGGTCTAAAAACTTCGGCGTAAGTGGTGGCTTGGCAAAGATATTTTTAGCGTGATCGATACTTCTTGGTAGCACACAACCAATTAATGAAATAAACAGAAGCAAATAAATTGCACTAAACCAAGGTGAGCTAAATACCTCAAAAAGTTTTAATCGATCGAGCCAAGGCGCTAGTGATGGATTATCAATAAAGTACTGTCGAACCTGCATTGGATTTTGAGTTCGCTGTGGAAATAGCGAGCCTGGAATTGCAGCTACGCCAAGAAGTAATAACAAAATCAAAGCAGTGCGCATGCTGGTTAATTGGCGCCAGCCCCAACGTAAGAACGATCTACTATCTAAATAAGTGCTCATCTATAAGACCGGAATAAAACCACTTATTAAATCTCTAATTGAATTCATCAAATAATCCCAAGTATTAGTGACTTGAAGTACTCCAATTAAAATTAATAAGCTGCCGCCAATTTTCGTAATTAGATCACCGCGCTTTGTAATAAATTTCCTAAATGGTTCTGCGCGATCTAAAAACCAACCTAATAAAATAAATGGCACACCAAGTCCCACGCAGTAAGCCGCCGATAAAATTGCACCACGTTGGGCAGTTGCACTTTGAAAAGCCAGAACTTGTACCGCTCCCAATGTTGGACCAATGCATGGTGTCCAGCCAAGGCCAAAAGCTAAGCCCAGTAACGGTGCACTTAATAATCCAGTTCTAGTTTTAAAACTTGGTTTAAATGATCGATAAAACTTCTCGGTAAATAGAAAAATGAAACCGAGCGCAATTGTTAGCAATCCAAGGATCACGGTTAGGAATCTTGTGTTCTGAGCGATCTGTGAACCAAGTCCACCAAAGAGAACTCCATAAGAGATAAACAAAGCAGTGAAGCCAGAGACAAAGAGAATTGAGCCAAGTAGCACCCGACTTCTTGATTTATTAGCACTCATGCCAGATGCGTATGAAAGATAACCAGGAACTAATGGAATAACACATGGTGAGAAGAAGGAGATGATGCCGGCAATCATGGAGACAAACATTGCGCTGAGTAAATTTCCCTCAAATACTTGAGTGATAAAAAAGTCGCGCATTATGCCTGCGCCAAAACTTTGTCTAATAAATCTCTGAACGCCGCCACAGTTACCTCACCACTAATTCGTACCGCTACCTTATTGTTTTTATCAATAATTAAAGTAGTTGGGATCGCATTGGGAATTAATGATCCTCTAAAACCAATTAATAAGCCATCATCAATAAAGGTGGGATAGGTTAATTTAAAGTTCTCATAAAATACCTTTGCCGAAGAAATATTGTCTCTGGTTAAAATTCCAGCAAATTGCACCTCTGGATAATTTATTGAAAACTCCTGCAAGAGTGGTGCCTCTGCACGGCATGGTGCACACCAAGATGCCCAAACATTTATCACTGTAACTTTGTTAGTGGCTAAAGTTTTAATGGTGCCATCTAAAACTTCACCAGAAATAATCGGTGCATCTTTTCGATCTTCAATTTTAATAAAAGTAGAGTTTCCACTTCCGCCAACAAATGAGATTTCATCTGGAGCTGCCACACCACCTGTACTGCAGCCAGCTAATAAAACTGTTGCAAGAAGCAAGGAAGAAATTCTCATTTTTTAGCAGGTAGTAAATGTTTGGCTGGCTCAGAATATGAAACTGATTCGATCATGCCCTCACTATCTAAATGAAAGGAGGTAACAGAGGCCAAGGTGCACTCACGTTTTCTTGGGTCATGTAATAAGCGACGGCCTTCAACGGCAGATCTTAAAATCCAAATTGGTAATTGATGGGACACGCAGATTGCATCCTTATCACCTGCACTATCTCGAGCAAAGAATAAAGATTTGAGCATTCGAGAAATCAACTCTTCATAAGGTTCACCCCAAGATGGCCGCCATGGATTCCATAGGTATCTCCACATTTGCGGATGCTTTAACAAGCCGTTTCCTAATTCAAATTTCTTTCCCTCAAAAATATTTCCAGCTTCAATTAAATTATCATCAATTACTAATGGCAAATTATGTTTTGTCACAATTGGTGCAACCGTCTCTTTTGCGCGCTGCATTGGTGAGCAATGAATTGCACCTAGTGATAGCGCGGCAGACCAATCACCGATTACTTGCGCCATCTCTTGACCGCGTTCACTTAATCGCCAGCCTGGTTGGCGGCCGTAAAGTATCTTCTCTGGATTAAATACTTCACCATGTCTAACAAAGTGAATTGTTTGTGCCATTGCATAAGCATAAAGCAGGTTATTTAAGCTCTAGTCGCTAAGGTAGTGATATGGCGCTCACCAAAAAAAGAGTTGCCTTCTTTGATGTCGACAACACCTTATTGAAGGGATCCACGCTCTTTTTCTTGGGGCGCGGTATGTATCAAAGAGGCTTCTTTACCAAGCGAGATGTATCTGCTTTTGTGTTGGCTAATTTGAGGTATCGCCTGACTGGTAAAGAAAATAAATCCGAGATTGAAAGATTTCAGAATGCTGCCTGTGAATTCATTAAGGGCCATGATGTGAAAAAAATTGAGGTAATCGGTAATGAGATTTATGAAGAGTATGTCTCACCAGCAATCTGGCAAGGCACAGTTGAAA
>Ga0247722_10001617_pt1 | contig 12337 bp, 25 predicted proteins | sample MSEWelMarce3H_FC_FD_189094 | JGI IMG/M metagenome (GOLD analysis project Ga0247722, IMG submission 189094) | Subsurface sediment microbial communities from gas well in West Virginia, United States - MSEEL Well Study Marcellus 3H_FC | ecosystem: Environmental > Terrestrial > Deep subsurface >... | reverse complement strand
CGATAATCTCGTCGAAAGCATTGTAGATATCGGTTGGAAGTTTTTGGTGCTTCTTTACGTACTGAGTTTCAGACATAGAAAAGTCCTTTCGTTGTTTGTCGTTGTGTTTAGAGTATTAGGTTATGTTTCGGCTGTCAAGCTTTTTTAGAAGATTTATTCTTCGTCTTTAATTCGCTTCTTGTTTGGAGTGCGCGGGCGCAATCCAGACTTCTTGACTCCGGAGCTATACATAGGAACCGAGATGACCTCAACGTGAATGCCGTTCTGGTCATAGTCAAATGAGAGGTCATAGGGGCGCGTCTTGATTTCAATGTCGGTGATGTGAATAGCTGCGCCGAGGATTTTAGTAATTTGGTGAAGCTCTGATACCTCGGTGAATTCGTTTGCCTGAACTTTTAGTCTGCAGTCCGTGAAATCGAAGACTCCTGATTCAGGAAGTGCATCTCGAAATTCGTCCGGGGTGTGAACGATGAATTTAACGGTTGTCATCTATTGGCTCGTAGTCTTCCTGGTGTAGTAGGCGGTCTTTGTTTTTGTCATCTCCAAAAACAAGGTCGAGGATGGCAAAGAAAATAAACATTGCTGGTAGCGAGAATGTAACGAAAACTATCACAGCTACTATTACTAAAATGTCCATGAGCTAGTCCTTTTTGCCGAGAATCGCTAGGGCTACGGCCGAGATGGCTAGGGTTAGCGAAAGGGTCGGGGTGTTTGATAAGAGTGCTGTAATCAGCGCAAGTATCGTTAGAGCAACAGCAAACACCGAAGTCCAGATAATTGAGCGGAGGAATAGGAGGATGTTGACCATGGGTTACTCTCTTTCGTCTTTTTTGGTTGGGTCATTTGGATAAGCTACGCCGAGTAGAGGTTGGATGTCAACTTCCTCTTGCTCTTCATAGCGGAAGGGGCGGTCGCTAAAGATAGCGAGCGGAATGATGATGGCTAAGCCGATGATTACGATTATGAATTCTAACATACTCATATCATACTCCTAAAATTTATGGTGGGGTAGTTTAGAGCCATACCCCAGGGCCTACATCCTGTGGGTTAAGGGGTGTCCAGAATGCGAGTGTAAGTGACCTTGCTATATTTTCCGGCAAAGGCTGTTACTGATTCAATAACAGTTCCTTGGCCTTGTCGTCTAGCATGAATCATCTTTCCACTGCCGATATAAATTCCAACGTGGTATGCGGACTTGGAATTTTTATACGAGAAGGCAACGATGTCTCCAACCTTAGGGTCTTTAACAATTGTTCCTGCCTTCTGCTGCAGTGATGCTCGGTGTTCGAGTTCCACACCCATTTGCTGGTACGCCCACATGACCAGCCCCGAGCAGTCCCAACCCGAAGGGGTTGAGCCCGAGAATACATACCAGGTGCGTCCGACGCGCTTCTTAAGTGCGCCGACAGTTTTGCGTATGTTTGTAGCGTTTGTGTTTTGCACCTGCAATAGAAGTTGTCTCTCGGCTAGTTTCTCCGGGGAGATGACTCCTGCTTTTATGGTTGAGGTGCTGTTTGTATTTTTCTCACCGCTGAAGATGCGGGACACAGGCGTATAAGTTACCGCCTGTGGCTGTACATCCTCAGCAAATACAAACTGAGTGTTCGCGTTAGCATACGAGATTGGTGCTGCACATCCCGTAATCAACAACGAACTGACTATTCCAATTAGCCATTTCATATTCAGCCTACCTTTCCTTGCGTTAGTACTTGGCTGTGTTTTGTCTTGGTTGACTTGTTTTCGTTTTTCAGTTGTATTGTCACAGAGCACGAAAGAGTACTTTCGACTTTAGGTCTAAGTACTCTCCGTCCTACTAGATTATCACATCGGAGAGATTATGGTGTCAAGAGGGGAATTATTTTAGGCGTTTTGACATCGCTCTGTAGGTAACTCCTGCTGCCTGGGCGAGCTCGCGGACCGACACGCCGGAGAGGTTTAGCCGGATACAGATGGCCGTTAGCTGGTCATTTGCGACGCACGCGGCAGAGTTGGTTGACATCTTCGCTCTATAGGTGCGAGCAAGCGGAGCGATTGATTGAATCAGCTCAAGCTCGTCGGGGAGGATGCCCGGGGATTGTGGGCGGCGCTTCTGGTAGCCGTCTGGGTGGGTCTTGTAGGTGGGGGTAGGAATAGGGGCGTCGGTGAGGTCACGTTCTGTGGGAGGGGTGAACCGGAGCAGCCAGCTACGCACAGTGGAGCGCGGGCGTGGGGGGATAAGGGCGTCGCCAATAGCTTGCAGCGTCCAGCCCTGGTGATAAAGTTCGTGGACGCGAGTAATGAGAGAGTCTTTGGATAGGGAGTTTAGGTGAGCGGCTTCCTCTGGAGGAAGGGGCTGACTACGTGCTGAGCGACGATTCATACAGATAGCTTAGCACTGAATTTAGAAATGATACCTTTAGGACGAATTTTTTAAAAATTTGGGCAGCGGTATATCTACATAATTAAAAAGGGGGTACCTTAGCATAAAGTGCTTTTGGGGTGCGAGACGGCAGCGGTTATATTTCGCCTTTTTCCAAATCGTTTCCAAAATCGAAGGGGGGCATTCATTTGGGTCCGAACGATTATCGTTTGGATGCGAACGATAGTCATTAGCATACGAACAATAATCATTCGCACCCGAACAACCCCGGCCACAGCAACATCAAAGATTGTTAGGACACAAACGAACTCGTTCGGATACAAATAAAAATCATTTGGATACAAACAATAATCATTTGGATACGAATGAAAATTTGTTTGGATACAAACGACTTGCCTAATGAAAAAGTTTTTGCTATTGCCTGAAAAATTCGGCAACCATTAGTTAGTCAAGGGTCATCACTTACTAGACAAACATCAACTAGCCAACTTAGGCGAACCTAACTAACTTGCTTGCTCAGATTAGTAATGCTAAGTCATCATCATAGGCCAAGCCTAAACAAGTTCACCGCATAGCCAAGCACATTACATAGCACATACAAACACGCACAGCCCCGCGCCGAAACCCCGCCAGCATACAAACAAAAACAAAAACAAAAACAAAACACAAGCAACCAAGCCAACAACAACACAGCGCGAAGCAAGCCCACCGCACACGAAGCAACCAAGCAAACGCCTAGCAATTACTCACCGCATACAAAGCAACCAAGCAAACAACACTAGCCCACGAGCGCGTAGCCAACCTAAACACACTCAACACACACAAGGCCACCAAGCAACACAAGCGAAGCCACCGCATAAATCAAACAACCAAGATAACGAATTGATAACGCTCAACAACTACCGCACACTAAGCCGAAGTTGTAAGCAAGAAGCGAAGCAACCAAGCCAAGCAAGAAGCAAGCACTAGGCCAAGCCACGAAGCGAAGCGAAGCAACACAAACAAAGCACGAAGCGAAGCACCGCAAGCACGAAGCGAAGCACACACAAAAAGCAAAGCACCGCAAGCAAAGCCAGCGAGCAAAGCAAAACCGCCCCGCCCTAATGAGCGAAGCGGTCTGCCTAACTTTTATTTTTTGCGATAGGTTGCGATATTCCAAGCAAACAAGATAACCGCAAAGCCAACGAACCCGCCAACGCCCAAAGCAATAAGCGAAGCGTCTAGGGTTGGGTCAAAGCGATTGCCGTAAGCGTCTGCCAAAACAAGCAAAGCACCACCAAGCGATAGCACCGCAAGCGAAGCGCGGTCTTGACGAGTAAACATTTGTAGCCCCTAACTACCAAGCCACCTTGACTTGATAAGTCAAGTCTACCAAGCAACCGCACAAAAGTCAAGCCCTTAGCAAAAGTATTTTTAGCAAATCATTTGGATACGAACGATTACCGCATAGCCCGCGAGCGCGAACCCGCGACCCGCGCCGTTAGTCTAAATACTTTTTGGGAATTGGATACCAAGCAAGCACCCAACCAATAGTTGCGATACCCGCAACCAACATAGGCGCAAAAATCTCTAACGAACCGCGCCTCATTAGCAAAGCAAAAAAAGACAACACGAAAAAGATAATCGCAATTGACCGCAAGATAAAACCAACCATCTCGCGCCCTTCGCTAATCTCGGGGCGTTCGCCCGCAATGTCTAGCCAAAGTTTTTTCATAACTCTCCAATCATAAGACTTGCGCCAAGTCTAGCACCAACCGCAGACAAAAGCAACACGCGCCCGCGCCCGCGCCGTGCCAACGATGAAAAAATGAATACGCGCCCGCGCCGAGCGCGAAGCCCGCGAGCGCGAAAACACACTCGCGCGAAGCCACCGCACAAGAATTACTTTTACGCACGCGCCCGCACGCGCCACGCAGAAGCCACGAACGCCGTTTCGGGTATGGATAGGCGAAGCGAACCTAAAAGCCGTTAGAACGGCGCACAGGGCTTCACCGCATAAGGCAATAAAAAACCCCCTAGCCGTAAGGCTAAGGGGCTTAGGGCTTAGGCTTACGCCTTCACCACCACTTCGGCAAAAAGTCCGCCGTCTTTGACTAAGGTGTCGGTAAGCCAGACTTGCTCACCCGTGCGAACCATACCCGCTTGGGCAAGAACCGAAGCAATGTTTACTTCGTTATCAAACTCACAGCAATCGCAGTAATCCCAACGGGCACAGCCAGTTTCGTAATAAGCAATGGCACCGCACTCGAACCAGTTTTTGCCTTCGACAACTTCGAGAACTTCTGCCCACGCACGCTTCGGGCGACTACCTGCTAGAACTACAAACTTTGACTTTGACATTTTGACCCCTTCGCGCCCGAACCTTTCGGGCTTATGAGATAAGCCTAGCAGACGGCACAGACAAAAGCAAACCAAAACACTAAACCAAGCCGTGCCACCAAACTCCCGATGAAAAAATGAATACGCTCCCCGCGCGAACCCGCGAAGCCCCCGCATACCGAAAAGCGAAAAGCCCCACCTTATCGGTGAGGCTCTCGCGACTACTCGGCGCGACTACACGCGACCCGCACAGATTGGACCTATGCCCGCGCTCACGCTCTTAGGGTCAGTCAAGAACGCACCGCACACACAGCAGATACCATACTCGACCCCGAACAACTTGGCTTCGGCTAGGGTCATCTTGTCGCTTGGCGCGATTAGGCGCATTGCGCCCTGAACATACTCGAACCCGCCCTCGATAACATTGAGGCGCTTCGCGTAGAGGTTGCCACTCTCGCGCGAACGCTGAACGCGGAAAATGTCGCCCTCCGCATTGCGATACATACCCTCCTCGCAAACGCGAGCGAACGAACCCGCACTCGCGCCCGCCTTGCGAGGCGAAGCGAGAAGCGTGGTGATGAGGCTAGAAGCCTCAGCAGAGGTGAGAGTTGCGAACTCGACCGCACCCTCGAAAACGCGCTCACTAACGAGCGTGGTGATGAACGCGACTTGCTTCGCGCTTGCTGGCTTGGTCATAGACCCTGCCCCCTTCTGCCCGCGTATCTCGCTGGCACTTGCCAGCATAACACAAACTCGGCGCGAGCGCAACCCCAACACGCGAGCAATTCCGCAAGCGCGAACCCGCGAGCGCGAACCCGCGAGCGCGAGCGCGAGCAAGCCGTGCCACTAATGCGAACTTGTATTCATTTTTTCATTGGATACCCCGCAAGCGAGCGACCCCCGCAAGCAAACCCCGCAAGCAAAAAAAAATTGCCCGCCGAATTGGCGAGCAACTTTTTTGGTTAGCGAGCGATTAGCCTTCTGGCTGTGTCGCATAAGTGAACGGCACGCTCTCGGTCTGTGGCTTAGCGAGTTCCAAAACTGCCAACACTTCGCGAGTTTCGATAATGAAACTTTCGAGCATAAACTTATCAATGCCCGAGTGAGTGTCTGCCATTTTCTTTTCTACAAACGCAATGGCGGTTTCTAGTCCAGCAATGTTGCGGTCTAGTATTTCGGTGGTCATTTTTACTTCTAGCATTTCTGCCCCTTCTGTGTCGAACCCTTCGACTACTTTTGTAGTCTATCACGCCCGCCCGACAAAGTCAAACTCTCGCCGTGCCAGCGTGGCGTGCTGTGAAAAAATGAATACGCCCCCGCATAGCCAGCCAGCCGGCAACCCGCAAACAAAACAACCCCGCCCCTTTCGGAGCGAGGTTGTCGAAGTCCAGCGAGATTACTGCCAGCGGATTACCCGCTTACGCTTGCCCTCTGCCGTGATGTGCCAAATTGCTTGCCTTGCCCAATAGCCGTTCGCCATTCGCATAGCCGAAGCGAAGTTGTCGAAACGCTTACTCTCACGCCCGCCATCCCAAGCCAGCGTCAAGACAAACTCGCCTTTCGGCTCAGCGGTGAATGTTCGGGTTGAGATTAGGTTGCCCGCATAGTCTTTCTCTTCGACAACCAGCCCGCCCGCAACCTCGCCCTTGGCGAAGTATTCTTTGTTGTATAGCATTGTGTTTCCCTTTCCCTAGTGCTTCGACTTTACATACTCAACCAGCGTGAGTAGTCCCGTATCAAGCGAGCCAGCCATTGCTAGAAACTTCCAGTCCCTAACCAATACAGAAACTTCGACCTTAGTAATTTGCGACACAACGCTAACTACTCTTTCGATGCTACCAAACTGAACGCTTAGTGAGTTGTTGATTACAGACATTCTGTCTGCCCCTTTCTGCCTTTCGGCTTATGACCTAAGCCTAGCATACTCGACAGACAAAACACAAACTCTCGCCGTGTAGTGTTTCGCCCGCCCCGCAAGCCAGTGAAAAAATGAATACAGAAAAAAAAAAAGGGGGGGGGGGCAAGCCCCCCGTTTCCGAGAGGCTTGCCCGCAAGGCTTAGAGAGCCTTCACATACCAGCCCGCGAGGTTGTAGCCAACGCGACCGCAAATGGCATTGACTTCTGCCTCTGCCTCTGCCTTGGTGGCAAATACTACTGGCTTGCCCATCCAGTCCGAGTGAACTCGGTTGTCTTTGTCGGTGAGAATAAACATTCTGTCCCCTTTGCTTGTTGTTGCCTTTTTTGTTGCCGTAATCTTTTTGACTACACTTGTAGTCTAGCATAGGGGTCCGACAAATACAACTCGACACGCCAAAAAAAAATAGCGTGTGAGAAAATGAATACAACCCCGCAACCCGCACACACGCACGACCCGCAAACGCAGACAACCCGCCAACCTTTCGGCTGGCGGGCTATCCGCACGACCCTTAGAGAGTTTTCAGGTAATCGTATTCGGTGGTTCGCAGAGTTGCTTCGAACGCTTCGGGGAACGACGCCTTCATCTCATCTCGGTCAAAGAAGGTTGTCTTGCTTGATACAACAGCGACAACGGCAACGCCGTCAATCGTGCCTTTGAGCGACTTGCCAAGAGCCTTACGCAGAGTTGCTTCTGCCTTTGCCTTGCGAGCCTTTGCCTTTGCTTCGGCTTGCTTCGCGCGTGTAAAGGTTGCGAGAGCCTTGCGGGCGGTTGCCGACAACTCAACCGAAACGGCTGGCTTGTCGGTGATGGTGGTGGTGCTGGTAGCAACTTCGGTAGTTGCTACTGGTGCGATTGTGCTAGTCATTGGACTAACCCCTTTCATTTTGGTATGTCTTGTTTTTATTTTGTTTCGTAATCTTTGATTACAAACCCAATCTTACTACTTCGCACCGACAAACGCAAGTCGCCCCACGCACCCGACCTCTCGCCAATGAAAAAATGAATACAAGTTGCGAGCACAAAGGTTGAGCCGTGTATTCGCAGAGCAAAAAAAAATTGCCCGCACCGCCGAAGCGACACAGGCAATTCCCTTTTTGTTAGATTAGAGCAAGCCCAGACAACAGCACCGCACCCGCAAAGATGTGTGGCCCAAGAGCCAGCGACCCGCCCCTACGAAGTCTGCCAACGGCAACCCCGATGAGATAGTGGGCAACGGCAATCACGACAGCGAGCAACGGCAAGAGCAAAGCGAACAGCCCAATAAACCAGCCGAGCATTAGAGCCAGCCCAGTAAAGAGTTTCACATCGCCCATACCGAGATAGCCAGTTCTGTTTACGCCTAGCCCGACCGCAAACACAATCACAGCCACGCCAACGGCCACAGCCAAGTCCACCCAGCGATTACTCATTACCGCAAGAGCCAGCCACGAAACAGCCGTGAGCGGAATTGCGGGCAAAGTGTATTTGTTAGGCAAGCGGTGTTCACGGATGTCCGTAGTGATAAGTGGCACGGCAACTGCCCCGAAGTAAGCCACGGGCAAGGCCTGAATTATTGCTTCTAGAATTTTGTTTCCCCTTTCGGTTATAGGGCTACTTTTGTTTCACCCTTGCTTACAGCAAGTTTAGTCTATACCCCCGACAAAACGCAACCCGCAACACTCCAACCCAGCCGTGTTAGTGAGAGCCAGTGAAAAAATGAATACAACCCCCCGCATAAAAAATTAGCCCCGCAAAAGCGAGGCTGATTTTTATTGTTCGTTGCGAGGGTTTTTGATTAGCCAGAGAGCAATTTTAAAAGTGTCCAGCAACTCGGTTGAGCCCGCTGGGTTTCCAAACTTGCCGTGAGAGATAGTCCAAGCAAACTCGGCAGAACACTTCACGCCAACGCCGTAATCCCTGCCCCAAGATTGAGCCAATGCCAATGCTTGTAGGTTGAGCCTGTTCGACTTCTTGCTAACCCCGGTTGAGCGTCTTGCCATTTTTTATTCCCTTTCATTGACTACAAATAATCTTACTAAAAACCACCGACATTTACAAGCCGTCGCTGCCACCTGCCGTGCTAGCGGGTGAAAAAATGAATACACTCCGCACAGCAAAAAAAATCGCTTTCCGTAATTCCATAGGCTCAACTCGGCTAGAACCTAACAGGCAGTCGAAGGGCTAACGCCTCCTCGTAAAGACTTCCTGCTAGGTCGTAGTCTTGGGCTTGTCGGGCGGCTTTTATCCGCCCCTCAAACTCCAGACCCTTTGCCCTGCGGCGTATGCCCCTCAGCGTGCTTGCCGCCTCCTTGTAGCGATAAACGCCCTCCAAGTAGTCGTAAGCACTGCTGCCCTCGTCGCCACTCTCGCAATAGCCGCACATCCAGTCAATGCCGCAACCCCCGACATAAGTGCCGTGGAAGCAATAACCATCATTTGGCGTTGCGAGGTAGTCAAGAGCAACCTGACGAAGCCTTGTAGCCTCAGCAATAACCCAACGCTTTTCAGCGTATGAAAGTTCTGTGTTCATAAAATCACCACCCTTTTTGGCAGATAGGTTGCCAGCCCTAGTGAGAAACACAAATGCCCCCTACGGAAACCCGTAGAGGGGGAAAATGAGCCTATGGAATTACGAAAGAGCAAGCAACGGCACAGACGCCAGCGGTGGTGAAACCGCCTTTGCCCGTAGGCTGCGAAGCCAGCCTATCATACAACACCGACAAACACAAACCCCAGCCGTATGCTCGGCGGTGTTCAGTGAAAAAATGAATACAACTAAGCGAAACCCGCAAGCACAAAAAGCCCGCCCTATTGCTAGGGCGAGCTTTTTGCTGGCTGGCTTATCTGCTGTATTGCTCGTATTCCGCCCAAGTTTCACGGCGGTCGTGAATTGCCACGGCCACATGCGAAACGCCGCCGTCTAGGGCCGCAACAGCATGCTGGAAACGGCTGTCGCTGGTCGAAGCAAAAGTGCCGCCCATCATCTGAACGCCGTCAAACTCGGTTTCGTCTGCTGGCACGATAATTGCGGTATTGCCGTAGCCCGCAACCAACTTGGCGGCTGGTGCGTTTTCGGTTGGCTGGAATGGCCCATCAACATTGACCAAGGTGATACGGCTCTTGCCGTGGAATACATTCATCGTGCTGTCGTAATCAGAACGATAGATACTTACGATTAGTCCCACTTGGGACCCCCTTCCGTAATCGGCACTTCCGATTACATTAGTAATCTTACTAGGTGCCACCGACATTCGCAAATCGAAACGCTGGCTAATGTGTCGCTAATGAAAAAATGAATACACACCCCGCTCCCGCAAAGCTCGGCTCGGCTGGTAAAAAAAATAAGCCCACCGATTTACTCGGTGAGCCTATTCAGTTTCGGTGAGTGTTAGACACCTAGATAAAAGTTGGCGGCGTTTGTAGCATCGGCAGCCCGCTCTCGCCACTTGGCTAGTGCTTGGTTGAGCTCGGCAACTTTTGCCAAGACTTCTACACACTCGGCGTAGTAGTCTTCAAGATACTCGTTGATTTCTACTTCTTCTTCGGCAAAGCCACGGCTCGCAAAACCTAATTCCATTGTCAAGGTGTTTAGCGAGATAACTGAATTTTCGACAATTCTGTCGGTTGATGAAACTGAGCGGATAACCGCTTGAGCCCTACGCTCTTTTGCTGATACTGACATTTCTGCCCCTTTGTTTGGTATTGCCGTAATCAACTTTTGATTACATAGTAATCTTACTCAGCTCTACTGACATTATCAAGTCAAGCTCGGGTTGCCGTGCCACCTAATGAAAAAATGAATACACTTCCGCATAAGCAAAAACCTAGCCTTTCGGCTAGGTCTGCTTTTTCGGCTACGCTTCGTTAGCCATTAGCCAAGCACTCTCGGCTTCCAAAGCGGCAACCCCGATGTCGAAGTTGCTTGGGTCGCTGATGTAGCCACCGAAAGTTGCGGTAAGGCGTTTGCCTTCAACCAACTCGCCGCTGGCATACGAGAACTCTCGTAGAACTAGATAGATAGTCCAAAGACCATCTACTTTGTAAAGGCGGTAAAAACCTGTCTCAGATTTTGCGTAGCACTTACCGAGAGATGAAGCGTAAGTTGTGTCCGTCATTTTGAACCCCTTATGTGTAGTAGTGAGTGAAGCGATTTAGTTATGACTAAATTATAGTCGCTTCCACCGACAAAGTCAAGTCGCAACACACCTAGCCGTGCCTTAGGTGAAAAAATGAATACAGCCCGCCGCGCTCGCAGCAAAAAACAAACCCCCCGCATTAGCGGGGGGCTTGCCTATGGAATTAGTGATACAAGCAAGGCCTGCCATTTTCACAATCAGGGCAGTCTGCGTCGCTAGGGCAAGAGCAGTTCGCTGGATAGGCGTGGTGGCAAATCTCGCACTCGCCATCTACGCGCTGCTCCCAGAGCGAACGCTTGAGCAGGGCAAGCCAGTCGTCGTAAGTTCTCTTGTCGCCTATCTTGGCAAGGCCTTGACCCGCAAAGAACAGAGCAACATCAGGGTCGTGCTCCAAGTTTGGCACGGCAATGCTGTCGCGCTGATACGAGACAATGCCATCATCCCGCACCCACTCGCCATCATCTAGCACTTCGGCGTAAGCCCAGAAAATCTGGTCGCCGTCAATCTCACCGACAATTCGGTGCTGTAAGCAAGTCCCGCTTTCTGCGTGCTCGCAAGGCGCGTCTGCGCCCATCCCTACAATTTGAGTAATCATCCCAGTCCCTTCATTAGTGTTTAGATTACAGGCAAAGCCTACCACACTCCACCGACATTACAAACCCTTGAGCCGTGCGTCGCGGGGTGCTAGTGAAAAAATGAATACAGGGTCGTTGTGATACACAAAAAAAATAACCCGCACAATTCGTGCGGGCTATCTTTTGGCTTGGCTTACTTTTCCGCCTTGCGATAGACGGCAATCTCTTTTTCGCTACCCCACTCATTGACCTTGATGAACTTGACTTCGTAGCCGAGCAGGTGAAGCGTTTGAGCAATTTTGAGCGGGCGACCAGCGTGGTGCGACCAACCAGCGTCATAGAACCAGACCTTGAACCAATCAGGTTCACGCCACACAGGTTCGACGTGAGCGTAGCCCTTGTGGTATCTGTCTGCCTTATTGGCTACGGCAGACACGCCCTTCAAATCACGGCGGACTTGGTTGCGAAACTTCACTTCGTTTAGGTAAGCAACTTCAATCATTTTGTTTCCCCTTTGTTTGTGGTTTGTGTTTCAACTACCCTAGTAGTTTACACCATAGCGCCGACATTCGCAACACCTGTCGTGTCGTGTCTGCGTCGCGGTGAAAAAATGAATACAGGGTTTCCAAAAAAAAGTTATCCACAGGCTGTGGATAAGTCTGTGGATAACTTTTGGGTGGGAACAGGGCTTACGCCCTGCCCCCTTCGTCGTCGTCGTCGTCGCCTTCTAGGTCAGCGACGGCCTGTGCGTTCTCTGGCAAGGCCAGAGTTTCCTTGAGCCAAGCCAGAGCCTTCTGGCGACCCTTTACGCCACGCCCGAAGGTGCCGTATGCGTCGAACCCTGCTAGGCGGGTTAGGGTTTTCATCGCTGGTTCAGCGGTGAGTTGGAACTTGCCTTCGAACTTGATTTCCGTCTCAAGTCCCATAACGATAAGACGAGCCTGAAGTATGTTCATCATCTCAATCCCCTTTTCGTTCGGTGTTGCCTTCTTTGTTGCCCGCAATCATTTTGATTACAAGAGTAATCTTAGCGGGTTCTACCGACAAATA
>Ga0247722_10001616_pt1 | contig 12344 bp, 13 predicted proteins | sample MSEWelMarce3H_FC_FD_189094 | JGI IMG/M metagenome (GOLD analysis project Ga0247722, IMG submission 189094) | Subsurface sediment microbial communities from gas well in West Virginia, United States - MSEEL Well Study Marcellus 3H_FC | ecosystem: Environmental > Terrestrial > Deep subsurface >... | reverse complement strand
AAATGGGCGCCGGTATTTGAGTGGGTCGTGTTTTTGAAGGAGCTTAGAGGCCGCGTTGCGTGCGCAATCTGCGCGATATACTAACTCATCATCTATTTGTTTTCGGAGGGCAATCAGTTCGGTGCGCTTTTCCGGATACATCCAATGATATATGCTGTATAACGAGGTATCGTCAATTGTGATAATCTCTTGATTTGCGACATCGCGCATCTTTCTGAGTTCGTTTTTAGTTAAATGATCCATTTTATATTTTTGTTTTTCTAATAAGGCACAAGGTATTGTTCAATTTTGTTTATGTATATGAGGGAGTCGTGGGTATCGGGACACGATTTGGTACATTGATTTTATTGTTCGATGAGCTTATACCAATAGGCAAGAAATATGTTGGGCCGTAATACAATGTAGAACCAGCAATACCATAAATAGCGCGACCATCACCAGTAGGAACCGAAAAACTGACGTTGCCTGCGACAAGAAGCGATGTCGCATTCATCAACTTAATGCCGTCAGAATTGGCGGCAGTAGTGCTAATTTTGCAGTTGGCCAAGGTCAAAACACCATTTGCATACACATCAATTGCATAGGCACCGCTCGATTGTATGTCGGAATTGGTGATATTACATGTGCCGTTCGCAACACCAATCACGCCGATGGTGACGCCGGACGTCTCGGAACTATCAATATTCGCCGTCCCGGCGGCAACATTGATGCAATGGTAATCACCGGAACCATTATGACTAAACTTGCAATCATTGGTATGAAGAGTAGAGCCAGACCCGACATTCGTCATATTGATTCCGTGGGCGGTTCCATTCGCGGTAATCCATACATCGCGCAAAAATAATCGCTGGGGATATGACCCAGAAAAAGTCAAAACATCCGTCCCAGAAACACCGATGAGCTCAATACCAGATACCGCAAAATGGTTTTCCGAAATAGAGGTATTTGGACCTGTGAAAGTGAGAGAACCATAGAAAATGATGGGCGCATGGGTCCCGGAACTGTTCTCACCTATCAGGAAAATATGGCCTTTTGAGAATGTAATGTTCTCGGCGACGGTATTTCCACTAAGAAGCACGATGTTTTTTTGTCCGGTACCAGAGACCGCCAAAGTATATGCAGCAGCCAATGTCTTAAATGGGTATTTGCGAGTGCCGGTCTCCGAATACGCGTCGGTGCGCAAAAAATCAACGTATATGGTGGTGGTTAAAGGAATATCATCAATCTCGGCCAACTCGGGAATAATACCGTTATGGGGCGAAAAATGCTCGTTCAACTTGTTCTTGTAATACATGGCGGTGGCGTTAGCCTTTCGGGCTCTGCGGTTTGTAAACATTATATTGTAGAGACAGATTATATTTGTCGACCTCTCACCACACAATTTATCAAAACAATTTAAACATATCTCGCCTACATATCTAGTTAAAATGGGCATACCTTCTTATTTCTCCTACATTATCAAAAACCACATGAAAATCTTACAGCGATTCGGCAAGACGCCGATGGCTGTGGATAACCTGTATATGGACAGCAATTCGGTCATTTATGACGCGGTAAGAGAGCTACAAAAGGCGGGCGAAATACGCCCTATAATCGCCGACAATTACAAGCCAATATCTGTATTGGTGTGTAAGAAAATCCAGGAATACATAGACGCCGTCAGACCATCAAACACTGTCTATATAGCGTTTGATGGGGTTGCTCCGCTGGCCAAGATGAACCAGCAGAAAACCAGACGATACCGATCCGTTTTTATGGAAAAACACGGGATCGTGAGCAAGGCGGCATTCAATTCGTGTCTCATCACACCCGGCACGGATTTCATGGAATATCTATCGGAATACACCACCACATATTTCAAAAAGAACACGCGCATCATCGTATCAGCAGCAAACAAGCCGGGTGAGGGTGAGCACAAACTTTTTCAACATATTCGCGACAACAAGGAAACACACAAGGGGCAAAACACAGTCATCTATGGACTCGATGCGGATCTGCTGATGCTGTCAATTTTCCACCACGAATACACCAACCTGTTTGTGTATCGAGAGGCTCCCGAATTCGCCAAAAGTTTGAATGCCGACCTTGAAAATGGCGAGGCGTATATGCTGGATATTACAGCCTTATGTAAGTCGGTATGTAGCGAAATGGGCTGCCGATACAACAATGAGACACGCGTATATGACTATGCGTTCCTCTGTTTTATGCTGGGCAACGATTTCCTTCCTCATTTGCCCGCCCTCAATATTCGCACAAACGGGATTTTCACGCTGCTTGATGCCTACAAGGATACGTTGGGAAATGGCGCAAACACCTATATTATTGGCGCCGACGGCGCAATTCAATGGGCAAATTTCAAGAAAGTAATCCAGTATATAGCAAAACAAGAGGAAACCCTATTTCAAACCGAATATAAAAAACGCGGCGAAATTAGGTTCAGCACAAGTTATTCGAATGATGGGGAAAAAGAGATGGTTTTTAACAACACGCCACTTCTGTATAGGCAAGCGGAACACTATATAAACCCGCTTGAAAGGGGGTGGCGCAAACGGTATTATAAGGCGCTTTTTACACCTTTTTTCAAAGAAAAAAGTAACGGTTCCGCGTGCGTTGAAAACGCACACATGAATAACAAATCCTATTCGGTAGACGCAATATGCACGAATTATCTTGAAGGTCTAGAATGGGTGTATAAATACTATACCGATAGCTGCGTGGATTGGCGCTGGAAATATGACTATCACTACCAACCCCTCCTCGCTGACCTTTTATCGACCCCGTCAAAACCCTCGTTTTTCACTAATAAAAAAACAATTATTACACCTTTTCACCCAAAAACCCAGTTGAGTTATGTGTTGCCGCCCGAGTATCTAGACGTGGTTTTACCAGGAATTACGGCAAAATACGCAGAATATTACCGGTTTGGAGGGGAATTTGAGTGGGCGTTTTGCCGATATTTTTGGGAAGCGCATATGAAAATGGTGGATATACCAACGTCACATCTGGATATGCTAGACGCGCAATGGTAGATATTTTTAGTCCCAATCATCGGGTCGCGCCTTTTTACCCCCATCATAGGCGATTGCGTGCCCGTTTTTCAACATCCAATCATTTATACATTCGCCGTCCAAATAGATATTCGCCAATAACCGCCCATATTTCTCCGTCGTAACATTGCGTAAAGTAATCGTGTGATTTAATATTTTAGCACTCAATGCGTCGCGCGCCCTTATCGCAACTGCTTTTTCTGCATCAGATTTGCCCTTTATTTCGGCGCTATCGATGCCCAACAAACGAATTGAAAAGCGATAATATTCGGATTCTTCAAAAGGCAACGTGGATACAATAGTAATCGTATCGCCGTCATAGACCTTGACTACAACTCCTTCGGTGATTTGAGGGATAAACGGCTTGGCCTTATTGCGCGTTTCCTCGGATATGTGTTTATGATTTATACAGTTTCCCATTTTTGAAATATACAATATCTAGATACCATCCCAGATATTCAATTTTATGGTAAAATTGAAGACACAAATATATTTATACAATAGTATAAATATATCAACTATGGAGCGAATAATCGTTATTTGTAAAGATGCGACACTGGAAGACGTGGCGAAAAAGCTGACAAATTTCCTCGGAATAAACTGCTTTACAGTTTTACAGCCCAAACCACAATTGGAAAAATACAAATGCACAAAAAATAAAAACGCATTCAATGTAATACTCGACTTTGAAGGAGACGCAATCAAGGTTAGTTTTGAACACATCGAAGGGAATCGCGATTATTTTGTGAAAAAAGTCAAGGATATAGAGCGCATACTTACGGCGGAACAAGAACTGAGTGCTCTTGAAACGATGTTTATTTATTATAGCGAATGACTAGCTAAGGAGCATTCGGGACTTTATACCCCATATCACGAAACAATTCACGCATATATTCGCGAATCGCAGGACGAAACACCTTATAATCCTGCGTGAAATCCTTGTCCAATGTTTTCAAATCATAAAAAATGTGCTTAAAACGAACCGAATCACTATACTGAGACCCATACAAATAAGAGTGTTCTGAACCACTAATAAATAGTATCCGATTTTGTGGATTAAACGCCAAAATCCGGGACAATATAAAATTAAAATAAGGCTCTGGAATAACAATATGCCGGATAACAATAATAAATATGTTTTTTTCTTCTTTGACTGCGGTATAGAGGCGTTCAAATCGACGCTCATATTTGGCTATGATTTCATCTTCAGTCCCGGTTTCATGCGGGAACCATTTTTCACCAGACACACGATTCGGACTCTTAAGTGCATCTCCGACAAATTTTTGGACAATTTTTTTGACGTTATTGGTTTCCATTAGCTCCAACAATAAATCAAAATTGTCGGGCAAATTTGTGTTGTAAATTATACCCGGCTTTGCGACCCAATCGAATGGATAGCTACATTTGCGGAGTTCCAATTCACGTAAAATTTCGGAAATGGCGCAGTGGTCGCCGAGAGGTATCAAGTTGTAATCGGTCATTTATATAATACTCGTGTATTTTATAAATTAGTTTCCAATAATAATATAACTCAATGAACGACGACGAATCGCCATTTGCGACAATAAATAGTTTCACCGTTTATGTAGAGCCCTATCTGGATACATATAATAAAGAATACTTGAATATAATTACGGTTGATAAAATGCCGACAGGGGCACTCGCTCCGCTCGTTACGGCGATTAGTCGCCAGAAATTGTCGCCTTTCCACGCAACGTGCGCGTTTAGCACCAACTGTATGTTGGCTATTTCACGGTACCGTAATAAAGGGCTCTGTAAAAAAGGCAATCAGTTTTTGATGGCGGAAGACATTCCGTCCCTACTCAGTTTTTTACAGAATAATGGATACGTGGTCGATACCACAATTACCAAAATGATACAGCGTTCCAACATCAATATCGGAAACACCGCGTGCGATAATAAGAAAAAAATGGTTTGTATAGTATCAAACATTGTATAAAAAACAATTTAGAAAAAGATTGCGTATAAATGTAGAGGCAACAATGGAACAAAATGAGGAAATCCGCATATATATGCGGATTATGATTCCAGACCGTGATAAACGGAATAATAGCTTTTATATGATAGTTAAACAAACCAAAAAAATGTTACACATACGAAAATTAAAGTCTGAAATTAAACGAATAGAGGACAATACAATAAAAACATATGAAGCAAAGATATCGGGCGACTTTGATACTGACGATACAAAAGCCTATAAAAAAATCAAAAAAACAAGCGTCGACACCAAATACAGAATCGTGTATTGCTCGATCGTACGATACTACATAGAATAATACAAACAACAATATAATAAAGAATAAATCGTATTCATTATTATATAATCTATCTCAATGAATTTCTTGGAAATAGCAAACAGTTTAAACGCAATCGCAAACCTGCGAGTCAATAATAACTCGAAACCGGTTCCCCAAATAATACAAGAAATAGAGGATCGCCTCAAAGAGGCTCAAATCCTGGTCGCCAAATTCAAGGTGGGTGCAATCAACTCAAAAACAGTAGAGGTCTTTGTGGATGATTTAGAAAACGTACTTGATATTGTCGATGATCTGGGTGACGAACTGGAGAACCGGTATCCCGAAAGTGATTCGGACGAAGAGGAGGCTGAAGGAGAAGGAGAAGATGTTCCCGACGATGTAAGCGTCAAATCTGATGCTACATTCACTGAGGAGGAGCGCTCCTATATCGAAAATGAGAAACATTATGCGTTTTTAAAGAAATTCGGATTGAGACCCACCGCACGAAGAAACTTTGCGAACTGTTATAAGGCTGAAGAAGATGATGTCGCCGCTATTGAGCAGTAAGTAGCCTAATCACTTTTTCACTGGTCTCGAGTGCACCCTCGATCCACTGTTGGTCGGACGCCGAATAATGCTCCCCACAAATGTAGAGGGGTGTTTTGGGGAAAGGTTGTAATATGGCGGATTCAATTGAGGCACTGTCGGCGCCGACGCCCCAATACCCAACGCCGCATTCCCAGTGGAAGATCTTGGTGGAGACGGGTGATGGAATATCGACCCCGATAGATTCGCGCACCAACCGCACAAGTTCGGCATTTACACCTTTAATGCCGGATTTAGCTTCGAGCGACTTCCAGAAATCGGCGAATTTATTATCGGTGTATGAAATCATAACGACACCGGTTTTGTAATCAATTGGAATAATCATTCGTAAATTGTTGTTGGTGGTGAGTTTTGGGAGGTCACGAAGCCAGTCGTTCCTCTTATCGGACATATCAAACTTGGAATAGATGCGACACAACGGATGACACTCAATGTATTTGGTAAGTTTTTGGAGTGGTTTGAATATTTTTAGCTCCATGAGGTTCTGTTTTGGAATGGCGCAAATACAGTTGAGTGAACGGAATACCTTTTTTCCAGCCTTGATTTCAAAGTGATTTTTTTCATAAGATATAGAGGCAACCTCTATACCCGTAAAAATATGAGGTTTCAGACGTTTTACAAGGGCGTCGATGATTTGCGAAAATCCATCACGCATAACAAAAAACTGATTATTCGGGTTTAATCCGCCCTCCATTAACAAGATACAATCGTAGGCGTTCATGTCGACCAACTCAGTATAAAAGCCAAACGCATCAACAATGAGCTGGACATCGGGCTCAGACAAGGTTTTTTGAGCAACGGCTTTAAATGTGGTGTTCATTAACTCGGTTTTGGTCATTGTTTTACTATAAGCAATTACCTGCACAATACGCGTAGCAATAGGATTATGTGAATCGATGAATAGCATTTCAATAATCGTTTTTATCGGATTAAATAGCATATTGATGGTGGAATCGTCAGTAAGTGGGATTCCAGTCCCATCGCTTGGATAATAATAGGAGTCCGACGATATTTTAACCATTTTGTCGCTTAGACCCAATTCATCAATCAAATTAATTAAACGATGATGTTTCTCATTAAACCGCCCAGCGCCCTTTTCAACCTGCATATGTTTGTCCTTATAGGTTTGAATACGACCGCCGACAACAGGGTATTTTTCTAAAATTGCGAACTTGTGACCGGCTGGTAAGCGAAGGGCACTATATAACCCGGCTATACCACCACCAACAATAATAGTATCATATAAATCCATAAAATCTTATATGATAAACCCATATTTTAACGAAACGGATCAATGCCGTGTCGACGCAAAATATCGACCAATAATGATAGTTTTGTTGTGTCGAAGCCAACACCGAAAGCAGGCAGACCATAAAGAGTAATATAATAACTATACACGGCAGCCAACTTAAATGTCTTTGTAATGACGAACTCTCCGAATGTATCATCCATGGCTGAAATTTCGTTCTTGCCGGACAAAATATCCTCGATTCTCTTTTCTAAAATAGTGTTCTTAACGGTCAATTCGGTAACATCAGTATATAATGTTCTGGTGTGAATAGCACCGATTAAGCCGTCGCGAGCAATTTCAAGAAGTAATTTAAATTTATTATTCTTTGTTTGTGCTATACTTAAATTGATCTTGTATAGTAACGCCAAATATATGTCAATATCCTGCGAAATTTCCAAATATTTTTGGTCGGCCATCTTTTTAATATAGTCAAACTCTACTTTGGTTAATACGCTGAGTAACGCATTATCGAATGATATAGATGAACCGCCCGATATAGATGTAGTATAACTCGTTTCAATTGGATCGATTACTGTTCGGGCGATGTTTATATTGTTCGTAATTAATGATTTGCTACCGACTCTATTTGTAATTAAAGACCGAGTAACGCCCCTCATATAATCAAAGTATATTTTGTAGTAAACAGTATAATAAAATAGCGGTTTCTAATATAATGGATGCGCTTGATTTGGATATTAACAATTATACAATTAAGGATTTAGAATCTTTTTTCAAACTTAATCCAAAAAAGAAATATACAATCGCAGATATCGAGCTGAGAGAAACTGAAATTCGCGAGGTTCTACTTTCATCCGGAAACGTGAATAAACGGTTCAAACGCGATTTGCTTGAATTCTTAGAGACGTCGCGTGATTGGTTGATTGTTGCAAAGTGCCACGGGGAAGTGAAGAAGCCAACTATATTTCAAAATGTCCCTAAACTCGACCCTTATCCAAATTATCCTGCGTTAAAAGAGACAATGCCGCGCACAGAAGAACTGACTATGCGCACAGAAACTCCCTATATAAACACATTCAATAGTGAGTATTTCCAAGGGACACTAAATCCTCTTAAAACGCGGACAATTACCAAATATTTGAACATAGATACACGGTTCAGAGACAATTTGACGTCTACGATAAGTTCCAATTTTATGCTGAATCTTCCGGAAAAGTTATCAAAGGTTGTTTCTATGCAGGTAAGCACATTTGAATTCCCGGTATGTTTTTATTCAACATCAGAATTATATGGAAACAATTATCTTAATATAACGGTTTTTTCTCAATTAACGCCATCATCGCCGATTGAAAGAACTGATAAAACCATTATAATTCCAGACGGAAACTACAATGGTGCGGATTTTATAAGTAAAATAAATTCATTATTGTCGCCAAGAATGGCGGATGGAACGCCAATTGATAATGCCGATATATTCAACAGTATTCAATTTAGATTGGATCTTTCCGAAACATTGTCTGGGACGGGAAAGGTTATACTAGAAACTATAGGCACAGTAGCATATACAATCAAAGAAGTACAAATGGATTTTACACTGGACAAAAACCGGAACCCAGACAAGACTGATATTTCCTCAAAAATAGGATGGAATTTAGGGTTCACCAATCGAAAATACAAGGGTAATACCAATTATATTTCAGAGGCCATTATTGACCCGGCAATGGTTCGATATATATATTTAGTAATAGATGATTTCAATAATAGTGTAAATAATCATTTTATATCTGCGTTCAATAAACACGTTTTTAGTCCAAATGTTTTAGCAAGAATAACGATTAAAGGCTCTTATTTTAGTTTGATGATGGAAACCGATATAATTACCGAACCGCGGCGGTTTTTTGGCCCGGTAGATATTCAAAAAATGCATATTCAGGTATATGATGACCGCGGACGAATTTTAGACATGAATAGTTCAAATTTCTCTTTTGTTTTGAACATAAAAATGTTGTACGACTTATAAAAATCTTTTGGTATAATATACAAATGTCTAGTCCTGCTGCTTTAGAAAACGCTATCAACACTCTGTATGATAGTTCGCACGTTTATGCAACCACAGTATTTGCTTTGAACGCAACCGGTGGGTTCACAATGGAGCGTGGTTTTGATGATATCAAATTTAGAGAGGCTGATGCTATTCCTAGATACGATGTGACTGATGCTGTTCAAATCTTGTTTGATGTTGCTACATTCAACGCCAAGCTTGGATTAGTAAAAGACGCCACCAACGAAAATATTGTCTCTTCCGCTTTTGATGATGTCGATGATTGCTTCAAAGCCGCAGGAGTTGAGGTTACCTCTGTTTCCTTGTCTGCTGCCGAGTTGATTTCCGGTGTCAATGTTAATGGAAAACAAGTAATTTCCGTCGGAAAATATGCTACCTTGTATTCTGATTACAGGAATTACATTAGCTCGTATTTCGGATTTGATGGAGGTTTCTCATCTTTGTTCACCGCCGCATCCGAGTTCAACATCGATTCAACCAACGTTTTCAATGGTGCCTCATTTGTTAGACTTCTCAACGGAGAGACAATTAATGAAACTGGAAGTTACATCACTGATTTATCCGGAAGTATTACAGTCGGTAACTTGACAAAGTTGCTCAGATATGCGGTTGATTCCAATTGCTTTGGAAACAGAGTCCCGGCTACTTCCGATGCGTCTGGAAATAATTTTGTAGACGCAAATGGAACCGCAGTTGATCCAAGCTATAATGGAAACTACGGTGTTGAAGATGGTTTCATTGCTGGCGATTTGATCTGGGTTCCCACTGGAACCACCATAACATTGAATCTTGTCATTGATTCTGAGTCTTTCTTGCCTCTGAATAACTTGGGTCCTGCTTTTGCCTCCACCAATTACACCCAAACTACCAGCTACACTGGTGCTAACTTCTCGCAAACAACCAGTGCTAACACCAACTTAATTACCAGAACCGTAAAGGCTCCTCTTCTTATCAAGTTGGTTGATGCCTCCACCATTTCTGCTCTATAAATAAATAAAATAAATACATAATTTATAAAGGTAAATTATGTCTGCTCTAGCATATCCAATCAATAATATAAACACCACATCGTTCTATGCTACCACGGTGTATGTTTTCAATGCATCGGGCGGGTTTCAAATGGAGCGCGGTTTTGACCCATCATTTAGACCATTTGAAATTATTCCGCGATTTGATGTCACCGATTCTGTTCAAGTTTTATTTGACGTTGCGACATTTAACGCAAAATTGAGACTCTATAAAAACGCCACCAATGATGCCCTTGTTTCATCATCATTTGATAAAGAAGAAGATTATTTCACCGCGTCAGATGGAAGCGAAATAAGTGAAATAACCATTAGCGCTACCGATTTAAAAGCGGGAATCAATGTAAATGGAAAACAGATTATTTCTGTAGGCAAATATGCGACACTATATTCCGATTTTAAGAATTATGTAAGTTCTTATTTTGGATTCGATGGTGGGTTTTCATCGCTTTTTGCCGCCGCATCCGAGTTTAACATTGATACGACGAATGAGTTTAATGGTGCGTCATTCGTCAGACTACTCAATGGCGAAACGCTAAGTGCAAATGGAAGCTATATTAATGACTTGTCTGGTAGTATTACCATCAGCAATATTACAAAGCTGTTGAGATACGCGATTGATACAAATTGTTTTGGAAACCGAACGCCAGGTTCAACTGACGAATACGGATATTATGTTGACGGTTCAGGAACCGCTATTGATCCAAGCTATAATAACAATTACGGTGTTGAAGATGGATTTGTTGCTGGTGATTTAATTTGGGTCCCCACTGGAACAACAATAACGTTAAAATTGGACATTGATTCGGAAGCATTTATGCCTTTAAATAACGTCGGACCCGCATTGGCTTTAACAAATTACAGTCAAAACACCAGTTATACCGGCGCCAATTTCTCACAAACAACAAACGCAACGACCAATCGAATTACACGAACTGTACAAGCTCCCTTGCTAATTAAACTAGTTGATGCCTCTACCATTTCTGCTCTATAATTTTTTTACCTTATAAATACATAATTTACATTATAAATTATGTCTGTTTTCTATTGTTTTGATTTCATAAGAAAATGATGGTCGGTCATTGATTCTTGCATTAATTCCAAAGGCGAATCTACAATGGCTTCTGAAATGTCGCCAGAATTACTATATTCTTCATAATTCTGTAATATTCGTGTTCGATAATATAAGTGTCGTAAATCTTTGTTTTGTTTTCGCGCCGCTCTTTGCTCTTTAAGCGTCATACCTTTTATTGCTGTTTTATACATTTTTTTTACACTATTTAAATCTGCTTTTAAATCATAATCGTAATCCAACAATATTTCGGACTCCAATTCAATCAATAATATAAGTACATCTCTCAATATTAAATAATTATTCGTAGCACTACCTGAAAACCCAATTACATCGACAACGGTATAGGTCGGTTTAAAAAATATTTTTAAATATGTATTAACACATTCAACTATATATCCACTATAACCTCGTATAACCCTTCTTAAATAATTTTCAGCACTCGCTTTTGTTGTTAAATAATTATAAATATTCTCTAATATTTCTTTACTTGATTTGTCGGGATTTTTTAAACATAGGTCGGCAAAAAACATGCTCCATACAGCGCAATAACCACCGGGTTCATTTTTACTTTTTTTTAATAGACTTTTATTTTCAAGAATTTGTAAACCGTGTAAATACGGACATACACTTATGGCCTCCACATAAGAAACCTCGTGTATATTGTTTTTTTTAAGTTCCGCATTAAAAATTCCTATAAAATTTCTTATCCTTTTTTCGAGATTTTCTTGTATTTTTTCTTCATTTTTTTCACCTAATTTAATTACACTACCGTGAGGTTCAAAATGTTCAATTACATTTGTTCGTCTCCTGTAAATTAACACGTTTGTGTGACCGTTCGTTTTTCGACAACAATAATTTAGCGGTATTAATATGGTTTCCTCACCTTTTTTTATACAACGCGTTAATGTTTTTGCTAAATCTACAAAATTCTCGTTCATTTTTGCGTCTTCTTCTTTTGTAAGTCTAATTTTCATACTAATAGATATACCAAGTAGATCATCAAAATGATCAAAATGCCATAT
>Ga0247722_10001615_pt1 | contig 12347 bp, 8 predicted proteins | sample MSEWelMarce3H_FC_FD_189094 | JGI IMG/M metagenome (GOLD analysis project Ga0247722, IMG submission 189094) | Subsurface sediment microbial communities from gas well in West Virginia, United States - MSEEL Well Study Marcellus 3H_FC | ecosystem: Environmental > Terrestrial > Deep subsurface >... | reverse complement strand
GCCCAAGGTGAAGCTAATATTTGGTATTTTGGCAATAGAGCAGGACTAGATTTTAATAGCGGGAGTCCTGTGGCATTAACAGATGGACAAATAAATACAATTGAAGGATGTGCTACAATAAGCAACTCAAATGGACAATTATTGTTTTATACTGATGGAATAACGGTTTGGGATAGAAGCCATAATATTATGACTAATGGCACGGGACTGTTAGGAGATTCATCTAGTTCACAATCCGCAATTATTGTACCAAAACCTAGCTCTAATTCAATCTATTATATTATTACAGTTTCTGCTGAAGCATCGCCTGATGGTGTTACATACTCAATAGTTGATATGAGTTTGAACGGTAGTTATGGAGATGTAACAACAGATAAAAATGTCCAATTATTTGCAGCACCTGCATGTGAGAAGTTAACAGTTGTTAAAAAAGGGAATGATACTGATTATTGGGTAGTTATTCATGGTTATGGCAATAATACTTTTTTAGCATATAGCATAACATCTTCAGGATTAAACCCAATACCTGTAATAAGTAATGTTGGGGCTTTAATAGATGTTTTTTTTGAAACTTTGGGTTATTTAAAATTTTCACCTGATGGAACAAAATTAATTAGTTGCAATTATCAAGATCTAGTTGAGTTATTCGATTTCGATAATAATACTGGAATAATATCAAATCCAAGATTGATTACCAATAGATTTGGTAATTATGGTGCAGAGTTTTCTCCTTCTGGAGATATTGCCTACATAACAACTGGAGATCTTAATACTTGTGAGCTAATTCAATATGATTTGACAGCAACAAATATTCCTAGTACAGCGATTCTGCTATATTCTTTTGATGATATTAACCATCAATTAGGTGCTTTACAATTAGCTCCAGATGGTAAAATTTATGTTCCTATTACATATTCAAATTATGTGAACAGAATCAATAATCCAAATATATTAGGAGTAGGATGTAATTTTCAATTAAATGCACTTTCCCTTGGTACAGGCATAGGATATTTAGGCCTTCCTCAATTCATTCAATCCTATTTCAATGCTACTTTTTCCGTAGAAAATTTATGTTTAGGAGCTATCACTAATTTTACATTAAACGCTTCACAAGCACCTACTTCTGTTTTATGGGATTTTGGCGATGGGACTACTTCCACTGCTATAAATCCAACGCATCAATATGCTACTGCTGGAAATTATACAGTTACCGTAACAGTTACTTCTTCTGATGGAACAGCCAACAAGAACAGACAAATTACTATATCTGCTAATTCAGTTATTGCCAACACAGTATCAAATCAATCAATTTGTGGCAGTGCCAATCAAAATTTTGATTTATCGCAATTTAATGCCACGCTTATAGGTAGTCAATCTACTAGCACTTATGGCGTTGCCTATTTTTCGTCAATGGTAAATGCAACTGGTCATTCAAATGTACTGTCCAACATTCAAAGTTTACCGCTGGGTGTAAGCACTTTTTACGCCAAGGTTTTTAATTTGGCAAATACAGCCTGTCATGCCATAACTAGTTTTTCTGTAACGCTTTCACAACAACCCGTTGCCAATACAACTAGCAATTATCTACTTTGTGAAAACCTGCCCTATAATAACATCGAACAGTTTGATTTGGCCACAAAAAAGCTTTCTTTACTTGGCACACAAGCAGCTAGTGATTTCACAGTTTCCTTTCATTCTAGCCAAAGCAATGCCGATGCTAATTTGGCACCACTTCCTTTGTTATATACCAATACGTTGCCTCAAGAAACCCTATTTGCTAGAGTACAAAACAATGCCAATGCCAATTGTTTTTCAACAACTTCCTTTTTACTAAAAGTAATTCAACAACCCCAAATCATAACCGTTTCTGACTATAAAGTATGTGATGATGCTTTAAATGATGGCATTGCGGCATTCGATTTGAATACAAAAACAAGCGAAATATTAAATGGTCAGTCAAACGCCATCTTCGAAGTAAAATATTATGCTAACTATACCAATGCTTTGAATGATAGTAGCTCAATTAATACATCTTCAAGTTACAACTCAAGTAATCAAACAATATATTATTCGATAACAAATATTGGAAATCCAAATTGTAAATCAGTTGGGGATTTTAAATTAATAGTTAATAAATTACCAATTGCTAACACACCTAATCCTTTTTTTAAATGTGATGATTTATCAAATAATGGCGTAGAAACCTTTAATTTATCAAGTCAAAATAGTATGATTTTAGGTAATCAAACAGCATCTGACTTCATAATTACCTATCATTTAAGCCAAAATGAAGCCAACTCAAAATTAAATGCGTTACCATTGAATTATCAAAACATAAGTAATCCACAAACGATTTATGTTAGAGTTGAAAATGCTCAAAACACATTATGTTTTGCTAGTACTTCTTTTCAAATAGGTGTAAATAAAATGCCCATCGCAAACCCGCTATTAGATATTGAAACTTGCGATGATAGTACTAATAACGGTGTGGAGTTATTTGATCTATCTTTAAACAATCAAACAGTTTTAGGAAGTCAATTGGCAACAGAATTTAACATATCCTATCATTTAAATCAAAATGATGCCAATTCAAATTCAAATCCGTTACCTACCAATTATCAAAACAGTAGTAGTCCACAAATAATATATGTTAGAATTGAAAATAAAACAGCAAGCTCTTGTTACAGCACCACTTCATTTCAATTGATAGTTAGATCAAAACCACTATTGGACATGAAAGATATTTACTCAATATGCCAAGGAAGTTACATTATTGTTACTGCACCAAGCGGTTTTTCAACCTATACATGGTCAAATGGAGTTACTACACAAGCTACAACTTTAACACAAGATGGAAATTACAGTCTAACTGTTACAAAAAATTATGGAAATATAACTTGTAGTACGATTAAAAATTTCACTGTTTATAATTCAAATATTGCTACCATAAAGAACATCAATATTACGGATTGGACCGATAATGAAAATATTATTACAATTGATGTTACAGGTGACGGCGACTATGAATATTCATTAGACAATATTAATTTTCAAAGTAGCAATCAATTTAATGGTCTTTGGAGTGGTCAGTACTCAATTTATGTTCGTGATAAAAAAGGTTGTGGTACAGCATCGGATGACGTTTTTTTATTGATGTACCCTAAATTTTTCACTCCTAATGGAGATGGGTATAATGACTATTGGAAAATAAAGTTCTCTGAAAAGGAACCAAATCTAGAAGTTAAAATTTTTGATCGATATGGGAAGTTAATCAAGAAATTAGATGCTCAAAATATTGGTTGGGATGGTACCTATAACGGTAATTTATTAACATCTGATGACTACTGGTTTGTTGTAACCAGAACTAACGGGAAACAATACAAAGGGCATTTTGCAATGAAGAGGTAGATTTAATTTTTATACATGTATAGAAAATTGGCTTTGTAAAATAGGATATGATTTTTTAGCTGTATATATTAGATAAATTTTATTATTACAGGGATATTCTATTAAACAGAACTAAATAGTTGTATTGATGAAGCTAAATAGGTCTTTAGAGGTCTGACTTGTGTTATGCTTTTGAATTTTCAAATTGATTATTTGTTTTATTATAGAACATTTTCAAACATAGTAATTATATCCCCGCTCCCGCCCAAATCCTTTTGAGTGGTTCGTGATAAAAGAATAGAATGAAGTACAAAAGAAAAAACAGCTAAAAGAGTTTAGCAACGAGATGGTGTATGTGGTGAACTATTGGTTTTGAAACGGGTACCCGCGCCCCGACCTGAATGGAGCTCTTTTTTGCTTGGTGGTATTGCCCCTTGGGCGGTTGCTGCATGGGCAATGCCACCAAGCAAAAAAAGCGGGAATGGAGGGCGGATGAGGCGCCCAAATGAAAATTAACTTTACTAGTAAAAATACTCTTTATCTATTCTTCTTCTCTATTCTGAAATTTGGTTCGTTTGCTGCCTTCATACATTTCGTATTTTACAAAACGGGCTTCGAGGCTACCGTTGAATAATTTTATTTTTCGAGATGGTTTTAGTCCTACAAATTTAAGTGCATCCAAATTGGCGGTAATGAACCACGCATTGGTATTGGGGTAATTTAATTTTAGGGTATCGCCCAATTCTCTGTAAAAACGCTCCATTTGAATGTCAAGGCGTTCGCCGTAAGGTGGGTTAAAAACCATTTGTAACGGCCCTTGATTTTCTTTTTTGCTTTCAAAAAAGTTGGCTAGTTCAATGGTTACATAATCTTCTAGGTTCGCATTTTTGATGTTTGCTTTGGCTTTTTCAACGGCGCTTGGCGCTTTGTCAAAACCTTTGATGGTATGATGAAATTCGCGGGTGCGCTTCATTAAGGCATCAATAATTTGGTCAAAAAGGTCATTGTCCCAGTCGTTCCATTTTTCAAAAGCAAATTCTTTTCGGTTGATGTTGGCTGGAATATTGCATGCTATCATTACTGCTTCGGCAAGGATGGTTCCAGAGCCACACATGGGGTCAATGAAATCGCTTTTGCCTTCCCAACCTGATAAAAGGAGCATACCTGCTGCGAGAACTTCGTTGATGGGTGCAATGTTGGTTGCTGTTTTGTACCCACGTTGATGCAATGAATTACCAGAAGTATCAAGGGCTACAGAGCATTGGTCTTTGTCGATATGAATATTGATGCGCAGGTCTGGAAAATCTTTGTCCACACTTGGGCGTTGTCCTGTACGTTCTCTGAATTGATCAACAATGGCATCTTTGCATTTTTGTGATACAAATTGAGAGTGTTTGAAGTACTCGGAATGTATGGTGGTGTCAATAACAAAGGTTTGGTTTGGATTGAGGTATTTGGACCAATCCATGCTTTGAATACCTTTATAAAGACTCGTTTCGTTGTTTGCTCTGAAATAATAAATTGGTTTTAAAATTTTTAGTGCAGTTCTAAGCGAAAGGTTTGCTTTGTACATAAAGCCTTTGTCGCCTTTAAAGCTTACCATTCGGGTGCCTTGTTCTACGTCTTGAGCGCCCAATTGTTGTAGCTCTTTGGCTAGTATTTCTTCAAAACCAAAGAAGGTTTTGGCAATCATTTTAAAATTTTGGTTCATTGTATTTGTTTCAATATAGATAAAAAAATGGTTTATAAATTAGCCCCGTCCCGACGCTTCGGGAGAGCCGATATCCTCCCGATCCCGACGGTTCGGGACCGAAGGGCGAGGGAGATAAAGGCGAAAGCGGGAATGACCATTGTAAATAAATCCCAAGCCATTTGCTTCAATTAAAAGAAAACGTTGTTATTTAGTGCAAAAATACATTAAATTTGCAGGATTAGAATTCAATTTACCATAATAAATGTTAGTTACAGAAAATAAGAAATCCGAAAGTTGGTTTGAATCATGGTTTGACACGACTTATTATCATATTTTATACAAGGACAGAAATTACCGAGAGGCGCAGCTTTTTATGGATAATTTGACGCAGTATTTGAACTTACCGAGTAAGGCAAAAGTGCTGGATTTGGCATGTGGAAAGGGACGTCACGCCATTTATTTGAACCAATTGGGGTTTGATGTTGTGGGTGCTGATTTGAGCGAAAACAGTATTGATGAGGCTAAGAAAAATGAAAATGATGGGCTTCGTTTTGTGGTGCACGACATGCGTGAAAGTTTTGACGAAAAGTTTGATGCAATTTTTAATTTGTTTACAAGTTTTGGGTATTTTGAGCACGAATCGGATAATTTGAAGACATTGTTGGCAATAAAAAATAGTTTGTCGGACTATGGTTTTGCGGTGATTGATTTTATGAATGTGCATAATGTGCTTGAAAATTTGGTGCCCAATGAGGTGAAAACCGTTGATGGGATTGATTTTAAGATACAACGTTACGAAAAAGAGGGCTACATTATTAAAGAAATTGAGTTTGAGGATAAAGGGCAAAAATATCATTTTGAGGAGAAAGTGAGAGCATTGACTTTAGAACATTTTCAATCGATGATGAACGAGGCAGGGATTGATTTGTTGGATATTTTTGGAGATTATAAATTGAAGAAATTTCATAAAAAGGAGAGCGAACGATTAATTATGATATTTAAATAATGAATTACCTTTTACCTTTATTATCTGTGTTGTTGGGGTATGGTGTTGCATTATTTGTACAGCCAAAGTCCAAGAAACGACTGAAACTTTTGTTGGCTTTTAGCGGGTCATTTTTGTTGTCGCTTACGGTAATGCATTTGCTGCCAGAGGTTTATAAAAGTGAAAAAGACACGATTGGTGTTTTTATAATGGTAGGGATTTTGTTTCAAATTATCTTAGAATTTTTTTCGAAAGGAGCAGAACACGGGCATGTGCACGGACATGAAAAAATTGCAAAAATGCCTTGGCTGTTGTTTGTTAGTTTGTGTTTGCACGCTTTTTTAGAAGGTTTTCCCGTGGGTCATCACCATGATTTAGCCATTGGAATTGCAATACATCATTTGCCAATTGCGGTGATATTGACTACGTTTTTTTTGCATGCCGAGTTGAATAAAAAAGCGTTGTTTTTGTTTATGCTTACTTTTGCAATAATGACACCTTTGGGGACATTGTTTTCAGAAAATGTAGCGTTTGTAAACGATTATTACAGTGAGTTAACAGCCATAGTTATAGGGATTTTATTTCATATATCTTCCACTATTATTTTTGAAAGTAGTGAAGGACATAAATTCAATATTGCCAAAGTTTCGATGATATTATTAGGGATGGTTTTGGCTTATTATTTATAAATTAAAGTTTAAAAAATATGACTTTTACAAAAACCACCGAGCAATCTTCAAAATACGAGCATTTAGAAAAAATGTCGGTTACTGATTTGCTTTCAAATATAAATAAAGAAGACCAAACGGTTCCACTTGCAGTACAAAAAGCGTTGCCACAAATAGAAAAAGTAGTTGCGCTTGTTGTTGAAAAAATGAAATTGGGCGGACGTCTTTTTTACATTGGGGCAGGCACATCGGGACGATTAGGTATTGTTGACGCTTCAGAATGTCCGCCAACTTTTGGTGTGCCGTTTGATTTAGTAAACGGAATCATAGCCGGTGGCGATGCTGCCATCAGGAAAGCAGTTGAAAATGCTGAAGATAATACCACACAAGCCTGGATAGACCTTCAACAACATACTATAAATAAAAATGATGTTGTGGTAGGTATAGCTGCATCAGGCACCACGCCTTATGTTATTGCAGGATTAGAAAAATGCAATCAAAATAATATTGCAACCGCTTGTATTACTTGCAACGAGGGAAGCCCTTTGGCATTAACTGCTAACCATCCAATTGTGGTAGTTGTTGGCCCTGAGTTTGTAACTGGAAGCTCCCGTATGAAAGCTGGAACCGCCCAAAAATTAGTGCTCAATATGATTTCCACTGCAACTATGATTCAGTTAGGCAAAGTAAAAGGAAACAAAATGGTCGATATGCAATTGAGTAACAATAAGTTGGTTGACCGAGGTGTAAAAATGATTATGGAGGAAATTCCAGTTGATTACCAAACGGCATCCGAATTATTATCAAAATATGGCAGCGTTAGAAACGCTGTAAACAACTATCAATCCTAACAAAATGGCAAACCAATTATTGATTAACAAAGGTATCAAAAAACTATTCATTGCGCTGCCACAAATGTTTATTGGACCCGCAGTTTTGTACAATTCATTCAGTAACAAACACACAAATTGGCATTATTTGGTGATGGCAATTGGCATCATTTTATGTTTAAATGCTATGTATTTTGCATTTATGGGCTTAAATACGATTGTAAAAGGACTTTTTGATGACAAAGAATAAATAAATATGAAAAAAATAACCACACTTTTATTGGTCGCAATTTCAACCATTTCATGTTACAAACCTGAACGAAATTGCTCCGATTTCAAAACTGGAAAATTTCAGTTTAATCAAATTATAAATGGTAAAAAACACACCACTATTTTTGAACGAACAGACAAATTTCAGATAGAAACCTATAACGGATCAACCGATACAGCAACGGTTAGATGGGTAAATGATTGCGAATTTGTGCTCGAAAAAATCCACCCAAAAAGCCGCGAAGACAAAAAAGCAATCAGCATGCACATCCTTTCAACTACCGATTCTACCTATACTTTTGAGTATTCTTTTGTAAACGACCCAAAAAAACAACTAGGAACTGTAACAAAAATAAAATAGTTACGTATAACTTTAAAAATAAATATTTAATACAATGATCGAATTAATTTCCAACCCAAACGCATGGATTGCTTTATTAACCCTAACTTTTTTAGAAATAATTTTAGGAATAGATAACATCGTTTTTTTATCAATTGTTTCAGGTAAATTAGAAGAAAAAGACCAACCCAAAGCCCGAAGAATCGGATTATTATTAGCCATGGCTTTCAGAATTGTGCTGCTTTTTGGTATCTCTTGGGTAATGAGCCTAAAAAAATCCTTTTACGATTTTGATTTTGGATTTTTCTCCGGCGGAATATCCGGTCAAAGCTTAATTATTTTTGGTGGTGGACTGTTTTTGTTATACAAATCAGTATCAGAAATACATCATAAATTAGAAGGCGAAGAAGAAGGAACCAACGGAAAAGCCAGTAACTCATTGGGAGCAGCTATTATTCAAATAGCTCTTTTAAACATCGTTTTCTCGTTTGACAGTATTTTAACAGCCATAGGTTTAGTCAGTGCAGCTGAGCCACCAGTAGGTTTTGGACCCGCAGGCGCCATTGAAATTATGATTATGGCAATCATTATTTCAATCATCATCATGATGATTTTTGCAGGACCAGTAAGTAAATTCGTAAATAATCACCCAACCATTCAAATTTTAGGATTGTCGTTCTTAATATTAATTGGAGTAATGCTTTTAGCCGAAGGTTCGCACCTAGCCAACTTTAAATTCTTTGGCGGCGAAGAAGTACATAGTATCCCAAAAGGCTATTTATACTTCTCCATTTTCTTCTCATTATTCGTAGAGTTTTTAAACCTAAAAATGAAGAAAAACAGTAAACCAGTACAATTAAAAAACAATACAATAGAAGACGAAAAACTTACAGATTCAGACGTTACAAATTAGTAGCAACAGGCTCGGGCATTTTCAACAATGGCAATTCCTGCTTTCCGTTCTATCTTTTATAAAAAAAAAACTACCCCTTTCAGAAAAAGAAAGGGGTAGTTTTTTTTTTATAAAAGGATGCCACTTCAATCAGGGCTAAATTCCAAACGATATCGATTAGAAATCCGTCTTTTGATTGACATTTTTCTATTAAACAGATTAATCCAAACTCAACGTAATTTGTCCGTCATCATCCGTATCGGTCGGGATATCTCCTTGCTCAATTTCATCACCATTAGTAACCGCTTCCACAATCTCTTCTTCTGGCTCTTCAAAAGGTAATGACTCCAACAAATTTACTTGTTTCAATTTATCTGCTGTCAATTGATTTCCAATAGCTTTAATTCCTTTTACAGCAATAAATTGTTCCATATCAATCGTTTGATTCTCTTTTTGAATACCTTTCACTTTTGTAAAAATTAGCTCAGCCACAGGACGCCAATCTGTCGAAACAATTTCTACTTGCGATTTTTCGTGTTCCGTAATAAATAGTTCTTCTTTATTTTCATTTTCAACCAAAAACCGTTTGATAAAATAGCGTTCTTTTTCTCCATCATAATAAATCGTCGAAATAGGTTTTTTCGGGTTCCATTTTTCCAATACAATCATATCTTCGTCAAAATGCGTAGTCAACTCCGGAATTATCGTTTTCAACTTACCCGACTGATTGATAATCAACAAACGGTCATTGGGTCTAAACTCACCAAGTAATTCGCCTCTTCCGTCCACATTCAATCGTTGCACCGTATCGTCAAACCAAACTTTTCGTGGACGCAAAGTGGAAATTCCTTTCTCCTTTAATTCTATTTTCCGAATCGGATATTTTGTAACTGTATTTCCTCTGGAAACTCTACCTTTTATAGCAATATCAGAAAAATCTTGATCCCATTTTAACTTTTTAACACTACCCACTTGGCGCAACAAAATAGTTACCACCTCAGCCTCCCCATTTGGATTCGCCGAAAAATACAACGTCATGGAGTCGGGCTTGGCTTGCGTTAAATCATAAAATTTATCACGAGTTACACCAGAAACGTTAAAACGCTTGATAAACGTAGAACCGTTTTTACCATCACGATAAATCATGTTGTAAATGGTACGTTTGTCGTTTTTATCAAAAACAGCAATGTGAATAATGTCTTTGCCTACAAACTTTTTATCATCGACTTTGGCAATCATCATTCTACCATCTCTCAGGAACACAATTACATCATCAATATCTGAACAGTCGGCTACATATTCGTCTTTCTTTAAACCTGTTCCAAAGAAACCTTCTTCTTTGTTTACGTAAAGTTTCGTGTTTCGCAACACCACTTTCGTAGCTTCAATCGTATCAAAACTTCTTAATTCGGTTTGACGCTCTCTTCCTTTGCCGTACTTTTCTTTTAATTTGGCGAAATAATCTATAGCAAAATCAATTAAATTATCTAAATGATGTTGCACTTGTTTCATTTCGTCTTCTAGTTTCGCAATAAAATCGTCCGCTTTATCCGAATCAAATCGTGTAATACGAATCATTGGAATTTGCGTTAATTTCTGTAAATCTTCATCTACAATATCTCGAACAAACGACTTTTTAAACGGTTCAAATTGTTTGTATAAATACTCGTAAAGCGTTTCTCGGTCTGAATACAATTTGAAATCGATATACATTTCTTCACGAATGAAGATTTTTTCTAATGTTGAAAAATGCCATTTTGTTTTTAATTCTTCTAATTGAATTTCTAATTCTTTTCGAAGTAGGACAACCGTTCTTTCAGTCGAAATTTTCAACATATGAGACACGCCAACAAAAAGCGGTTTATTGTCTTCAATCACACAACCTAAAGGCGCTACAGAAGTTTCACAAGCCGTAAAAGCGTACAACGCATCAATAGATTTGTCAGGCGAAACACCAGGGAAAAGATGAATTAATATTTCAACCTCAGCAGCCGTATTATCTTCAATCTTTTTAATTTTTATTTTTCCTTTTTCATTGGCTTTCAAAATACTATCAATCAATGTTGACGTATTCGTTGAAAACGGAATTTGAGTAATAACCAACGTTTGCTTGTCTAATTGCGAAATTTTAGCACGAACTCGCACTCTACCTCCACGCATTCCATCATTATAATTTGAAACGTCTGCAATACCAGCTGTTTGAAAATCGGGATAAATGGTAAATGGTTTTCCTTTTAAAATTTTTATCGAAGCGTCAATTAATTCATTGAAATTGTGAGGCAACACTTTTGTTGACAATCCCACCGCAATACCTTCGGCTCCAGAAGCTAATAATAATGGGAATTTTACGGGTAAATTATTTGGTTCAGCACGACGACCATCGTAAGAAACACCCCAATCGGTGATTTTTGGAGAGTACAATACTTCCAAAGCAAATTTTGACAAACGCGCCTCAATATAACGAGAAGCTGCCGCACTATCGCCAGTTAGAATATTTCCCCAGTTTCCTTGACAATCGATAAGTAATTCACGCTGACCGATTTGCACCATAGCATCACCAATACTCGCATCTCCGTGAGGATGATACTGCATGGTATGCCCAACTACATTGGCTACTTTGTTATAACGACCATCATCCAACTCCTTCAACGAGTGCATAATACGACGTTGCACCGGTTTAAAACCATCTTCAATAGCAGGAACAGCACGTTCCAAAATCACATACGAAGCGTAGTCCAAAAACCAATCTTTGTACATTCCTGTAACTTTGGTAATTGTATCTTCTGGATTTTCGTCGTTTTCGTAAAAATGTTGTCCTTCGAAGTTTTTGGCTTCTACTTCAATAATTTCTTCAGAAAGTGCTTCCTCTTGATTTTCATCAATAGAATTATACTCTGAATTATTTTCAGTATTTTCCATGTTTTCTTCTTCTGGATGAATGTTTTCTTCTTCGTCTTTCATTTATTGAAATCGATTATTATTTAGTGTATTCTATTTCTAATTTCCCTCTTACAAACTCTTCTTCGGCTTTCATAATTGCTTGAAGTCTTAATTCTAAAACTTTTTCAATATCTAAATCAGCATATGCGTCTCTCATTTGATCTGTAATAAACAGTTCTCCATATTGTCCTATATATTCTTGTGACAATAAAAATGAAAGATCTTTGTTTTTTTGTAAAAGAATATTTAGTTCTTCATCGTTTTTTAGAATAAAAACTACATTTTCTGAAACCTTTTCATTCTTAAATAATTTATATTCTTCAATATCTTTTATATTACTAG
>Ga0247722_10001613_pt1 | contig 12350 bp, 18 predicted proteins | sample MSEWelMarce3H_FC_FD_189094 | JGI IMG/M metagenome (GOLD analysis project Ga0247722, IMG submission 189094) | Subsurface sediment microbial communities from gas well in West Virginia, United States - MSEEL Well Study Marcellus 3H_FC | ecosystem: Environmental > Terrestrial > Deep subsurface >... | reverse complement strand
CTCCTTCTGTAGTAATACACACGAACAGATCAATCCGTTCATTGATCGGCCGAGCGTGGCAATGGGGACACACGCCTATCTTGTTACACGGGCGGGTGCGCAACGACTACTGGATTCCCTAGAGGGGCGTCTGTTTAATCATATCGATTTCTGTATGCAGTGGCTTTCTGGAAAGGGAAAACTGAACACCTACGTTACGAGCCCCCGCCTGGCCTTCCAGACATCCACGGATTGCGGCGGTAAATCCACAAATCAGACGAATATGCACCCGCGACTCCCTACATCGCTTCTTGCCGATATATATCTGGATGAACGCGTATCGGCATCATGGATGGCTACGCTGACACTTCTGTGCCTGGGGCCCGTACATGTGACATTCTTCTCTGTATTGTTTCTCCTGGGCGGACTTCTGGCTGCGTGGAAACGAACGGGTATTCTCATTCTGACGTTAGTGTTTGCCGCGATGAGTTTGGCCGAAATCGTAACATGGAAGGGCGATCCTACGGCGATTCTGTTCCACTATGGTCTTCTGGTTGCCCCCAGCATGGTATCTAAACATTTGCTGTAGTTACTCTGTTAATGAGCAGTGCCGCACAGGTTAAGACACAAAATATCGGCGACGATCTGCGCCTTCCGTGTTTCATGGGTAATGTCGATGCATTGCTGCAGTCCGTGGATTCATTCCGTAATGTCACCATACCATTTCAGAGTAAGCATGTACCTGCTTTGAAACGGAATATGTGGTTTGCCCTCAAGCGCCCCGCCGATCGCAGTCGTTCCGGCCTGCTATGTGTGTGGAAGGAGCAGAAGTGCTGCGTCTATCTGCCGAATGACAACAAACGAAAGCCTATTCTGCTGCGCCTCCGTGTAGATCCCCAATTCTTTGCAGCGGGCCTGACCGTGTTTGTGGCGACGATGTCCTCGAAATCCCGACGCCTGTGGATCGAGGATGCCCTGCTTTGGAAGGGGCGTAATGTGTTTGAAGAGGAATCCTTTACATCGCGCATGGGACTCGTATCACAGTGGATTGGACACTATTGTATTGCTGATGCACGATTAATCGGAGGACTGGAAATGGAGGCTGCGGCTTGGACCTCTTTGTCCGCAGTCACCCCCGATGGTATTTGGGAATTCCAACAGGATGAAGTCAATCGCCGCCCTCTTCTCTGGATTCCTAATCATCGTTCGATTGAACCTGCGACTCCGGTTATTGAACATATTCCGGCTGAGGGAGGAGGAGGAGACGGCGGTGCGGTCATTGCGATTGGGACCAAGGGAGCCGGCCCGGATCAGTGGAATCTCACCAGTTCGGATGGTGTCAGTTATGGTATGGCTCTTATCCGGAAACTGTCCATCAGTACCGCACTTCGGGCACTCACTACAAACGTTGTTCGACTGGAGGTGGGGTGGGTTGCAGGATTTAATAAATGGGAGGTACGTAGCCTTTCTACAGACCATGCCAGCCGGTCTGACTATTTTGAGAAGTCTAAATAGAGAAATGAAGCATTCCCGTAAGAGCCAACGTAAAGCCCAACGCAAGAGTCAGCGTAAGAGCCAACGTAAGAGCAAGAGTCAGCGTGGGGGTGGCTGGGGTTACACTGGCCCCGCATTTACCACTGCACTCGGCGTTCCTCTGGAGGCCCGCACATTCGTGAGCGATTGTCTCCCCCGTCGTGACGCCGCCCCTATGGATATGGCCGTTCAGCAACAGGGCGGTTCCAAGCCCACCGCCGGGCAGGGAGGCGGTGCGTGCGGTTGCATGGCACAGCCCCCTATGATGAAGCAACAGCTGGGAGGCGGTGCCGGTACCGGTGGTTACGGGTTTGTGATTACCGATAATAGCCTGGGCAAGGTCTATGATAATCTTTCTACCGGTGCATGCCCTCCGGCGGCCACATCCCCTACTCTGGCCCAGTTCGCCGCTCAGGCCGGTGGAGCTGCCCCTATCCAGGCCCCTGGAGTACAGGACCCCAAACTCTACGGTGTAGTCAGCTACCCCGTCGGCTACGGATACACCACTCCCGTTCAAGTCAATGGACAGAGCTACATGGATCCCGCCCGCTACGATCGTACCTGCTCCGGTGGTGGTCGCCGTCGCCGCCATCGTAAGAGCCATCGTAAGACACGCAAGGGAGGTCGTAAGCACTAAGCCGGTGGCTAAAAACTTGACGCTGCATGCGGCGATCAACCGTCACAAGTACGATGGACCGCTTTCTTGATACGACGTTTCGCACCGATGTGCCTACGGGCATCACCGACCGCACTAGCAAGATTCACATTCGCATGCAACAGCTCGGCAAAAAACGCCTTACCACCGTGGAGGGCCTAGATAATGACCTGGATCTCAAGCGAATCAGTCGATACATGAAGAAACTCTTTAGTTGCAGTGTTACTGTTATTAAAGACGATGATGAAGATGGCGACGGCAAGGGAGATATTATTCAGCTCCAGGGTGATCACCGTGAAGCCGTTCGGACCTGGCTCGTAACGAATGAAGTCCTCACCGAAAAGGAGGCAAAGGAGCGCGTTGTGATTCACGGAGCCTAGGTTAAGAACGAAACAGAGGGCCCGCAGGTAGCTTTTCCTCTTTCTTGGCCGGCCCATCATCATCATCCATTGGGCCATCTGCTACATCCGCACCACCCTTGATCATTTTGATCTTGTACGCACACTGTTTGTAGAACTGGCGGCGCTTGCGATACTGGCGAATACAGACATCGTGTGCATCCAACACATCATAGATTAGAGGGGCAAACGTCCGCTCTTCCTTTTTGAGTCGGAAAATACGACCCACTGCCTGTTCAATACGGGATTTCGGTGTAACTAGTGCCACTGTATTCAGTTCCTTCACATTCATGCCTTCGGCGGCCAACGTGAAAGTGCCCAACACGATATTTTTGGTCGCAGCTTCATCACGGGCAGCGGCCTTCATTCCACCAACGTAATAGCCAATGGAGGTGAAGCCACGGGCACGGAACTCCGCTTCGAACGCTTCGAGGTGCCCACGTCGGTCACTCAGAATCAGCAGTTTTCGCCCTTCATGCAGAGCCTTTTCCAGCTCATCGCAGATGGCCGTTGTGCGGGGTTTGTATTCCGCCAGTTGATTACACAGACGGGGGCGACTCACTTCTCCGCGAACATCCGTGGGAAGATCAATATATTCGGGATCCGCCGATGTGAAACGGAGTACCTTCACCTCCACCGAATCATCCGCCTCACGGACCTTGATCTGGTAACGTACGGGCCCCAGAAACCACAGAAACACATTGTCCAGACCATCCAGACGTTCAGGAGTGGCAGAGAGCCCCAGCATATGTTTGGTCTGAATGGACATCAGCGCCTTGCTGAAATGCTCCGCACCCAGATGGTGACATTCGTCGAAGATCGCAAATCCGAAGTTACTGAAGGCATCTACCGGCCAATCACGACTTGCCACCGTCTGCAACATACAGATACAGCAATCATAATCGCCAGAGAGCTGCGCCTTCGGCCCCTGGAGTTTTCCCACACGAATACCAGGAATCGACCCCTCCAGTTCCTTGCGCCACTGTTCCATCAAGAATTCCTGATGAACGACGACTAGAAAGCGCTTACGCAACTGACACGCCAACCAGATCGACATGAAGGTCTTACCGTATCCACAGGGAACACAGATGAGTCCATTGTAACCGCCGTCTTTAAAGGCATTTACGATGGGCAATTGCTCAGGGCGAAGGGTCTTATTGAATTGGAGTTCGGGGCGAAGGGCCAGGCCATCCTGACGGGCATCGCCTTCAGGTTCTCCGCAGTTTTCGATACCCCAGAAACGCGGTACATACCAACGACTGGGGCTCTCAAAGTAAATGGGAAAGGGGTCAATACCGGCACTGAATTCGGCGGCCACCTTCGGCATCATCATGAGGGAAGCGCGAAGTTTCTTCGTTTGGGCCGGCGTGAGTTGATCCTTGCGGATTGCATAGCCACGGTGGCTCAATACACGGGCATCTTCGGCAGACCAATTATTGGTGACAAACATCGTACATCCGCCTGTCTCTGTCCGTCAGGTGTCATCTTTATGCAACTCTCTTTAGAATAGTCAGACCATTGTTATTCTCATAGCGCTTTTCCAGGACCCATTCAGGATGGTCCGCCAGGAATTCGGTGACCGCCGGCCAGAGACCCTTCGTAATTTCGGAAATAGGAATACCTGAATCCGCACTCTGCTGAGGAATGTTGAATCCACAACGAATCGACTCCCCGTGTTCGGCATCCACCGTGGTATCGTGAAGAATAATATACGTGGTGACGCTGGAATGCCAACGCGCCAGCTCACGCTTCAGATGACCATATACGTGCCAGGTGTCAATGAAGAGCAGTTCCGTTTGTTCCATAGGGCAATCCAGATCACTCTGTTGATAGAATGTGACATCAATGCCTGCAGCACGCACTAATCCCCCAAAATCAACCACGCGCTGGTTTGTGTCCAGATCTACCTGTACAAGGCGGGCAGGAGTCTTATTTAACAGACCCAGTGCAAATGCCCAGGAACTAACAACACCACGAACACCACATTCCGTAATATGGTTGCACTGTAGGGCATAGTCGTGCAGAGTTGGCAGATGTTCGTTGATGTCAGATGGATGATTTACAAAGAACTTATAGATCTCGCTGATTTGCGCGGCTCCCATTATAGTACTATGAGTCGGTTTATGTCTTTAAGCCGTCATGGTTCCCCTGATTTCTTCTAATTCCTGCAAGAATGCGGGCATATTCTCATAATGCTGTATAAGACGCGCCTTGATTGTATCAATCGGGAGATCCCACCATTTCAGCTCTAACAATTTTGCAATGACATCGGGTCCGAACCGGTATTTTAATAGACGTGCAGGATTCCCTCCTACTACGGCATAGGGAGGAACGGGTTTAGTTACAACAGCATTGCCCGTAATCACGGCCCCATCACCAATCGTAACTCCAGAATAAATAGTTACGCCATTTCCAATCCAGACATCATTTCCCACGGTTGGTGTGTCTTTCCCCCAATTGCTTACTGGACAATCCCAATGCAGCAGTTCCCTGAACGGATACGATGAAAACGTATCGATCCGATGATTCCCATCGATTATAAATTCACAACCGGCAATGGAACAGAACTTACCGGTTTGTACCACTACATTCGGGCGGGTCCATACTCTTATTTTGACATCTCCTCCTGCATACGAATGCTCTCCTAGTCTTAACATTGTCCTACTATGAAAAATGATTGGATCTAGTAAGAATATGCGCAGTGCTGTCTGGACAATCGTAGGAGTTCTCATTCTCGGATCCATACTGATTACGCTGTGGCCCCGTATGGGGGCACATGACGTGGCACCCTCTCCGCCCGGGCAATACCCCCTCAATCAGATTCGGTTCGAATGGCCGGTCAAGACCGTTCAGCAGCCCTATCGTCCTACCGGTGGTATGGGTTCCGATGAAACCGTAGCGTATGACCCACTGGATGTAAAAGCGAAATGCGCGTTTGCACCCTCTGTTTTGCGTCACCAGTCACTCACTGGAACTATCGTTGCTGACCCCTCCTGCGATTACTGAACACACGGTGTTAAGTTGTCCGTGCTGAACTTCAGTTCCTTGAGACGCGCAATAAGCGCCTTGGAATAACAATTCTGATTCATATCCGAACACCCGTAGAGGTACAGGCCCGACAAATCGCCCTGTCCCGGTGCGGTAAAAGGCACATATTTATCGGGGCACTTCGAATCCCCTTCGCGCTCCTTCAGAAATCGACAGTCCGTATCGTCTTTCAGTTCATTAGGATCCGTGCCGACATTACACTGCCATGACGGATTGGAATCGGCACAATCAGTACCGTCACTGGTGATGGCTCCCGCACAGCAGCGCCCCTGACCCGACGTAGTCATCGCAAAATTGGGCTTCGACAACGGACAGACCTTCTCTCCCAGTGCCTCCAGAATTCCCGCACGCAGTTCCAGACAATTCTTCACTTCGCCCTTGGTGGGGCCCAATGTACAGAATGTGGGTGCGGGCTTCGTGGGAATTGGACGACATGTCTTCATTACGTCATCCGCGTCACGATTGAGTTTTCCGCCGCCGCAACAGTAGGCCACTCCATCATACATATACATCTCTGTGTTGGGAGGGCACTCTGTAGATGTGTTCAACATCGAAGAAGCCGACCCAGAATTCTGAAATGATTCCACTGCACCGCGGATCATCGGAGTATTCATGATTGTGCGTACCAACACGATCACACTAACGACCAGAAGCGCAATTACCAGTATGCGATTCATCCTCTATCTACTTCGTGCATTTTCTCACTGATCGTCTTTGCCGATATCGTCTTCCTCTCCGCGGTCAAGGAAACTACCATAGGCCGCCGTACTCAGACTCACCCCCACCATGAAGAGCAACTTGATAATCGTCCATTTCTCCAGACGCCCGCCCGAAGATTCAAAGAAGAAACTCCAGATGTATGAAAAGATATAGTCGGCGAATACGATTCCCAAGAACGTACCGATGAAATTGACACTGAACGTCATCCATTTGGGGGCGGTAGTGTCGGCGGGAACATTCCCCATCGGTTTCATCACAGCACCCATCAATCCCTTGCCGCCTGGGAGACCCAGGAGAGTACGAATATCGACGGCGTTTCCCGACATATCGATTACATCTACGCCATCAACGACCTTCAGGGGACGACATTCCATTTCATCGGTGGGGGCAGCGGTATGCAGAACGGTCGGTTCCTTTTCTGGCGCATTCGGATCCAGAATACCGGGTTTGGCGATAGTGATGGATTCAATCATTCGATCCCGCAGCAGTTTTTTGGTGGATGTTACACCGGGTGCAGGCAGATCACGGGGATCCGTAGAGATAGACCCCTCACGTGGAATTCGCTCCAGGTCCGTTGCGCGGATTTGCATGACCTGCGTCACCAACAGAAACTGCCGCTCCGCCGTCGAAGAACACTGTGCCACCGGAGTGGGGACATCCAGTGTTCGACCACGAATATCCGGGCCCTGATACTGAATCACCGTTGTACCGGGTGTCAGAAGTGTTTCCAGCGTAGGGCGAACAGCGGATGCGTCGGGGCGCGCGGCCATCGACGCGAAATAGTCCTGACCCGGTCCAGTCACACGATGCGATACGGGTATTACAATCGTAATGGAACGTTCTGGTTTGGAATACGTAGTCATATGGATGTGATACTCCGCGGGATATACCTTGTCCTGTCCCGGAAAAATGTGGATACCCGGCACATTCATGACGGCCTCGTCGAGTGAGTACCGCTGCCCGCGATAATCGGCACCAACACTGTTACTCTCCTCAATATTCACACCGTCACCTACACCACCTCCCTGACGCCGTGTCAGAATCTGCAGAGAACCCGCGTTAGGCGCATAGACCTTGATACCGCAATTATTACAGACATTGAGATCGTCCATCGCAAAACCGGTAGGCCAATTCAATGGGGTTTCATCGCATGTTAGAGCAACTGCTGACATCCTCTAACTTGCATGGGTGATTATTAAGAACGTTAGTTGAACATGGACTTACGATAGACACTGGCCTTGAAGGCGCGTCCTAGCGCAGGTACATGCACAGTATCATCGTTGGAGATCTCGTCGCATCCGTTGGTATCGTCGTCACAGATGCGGTTACGATAGCGAATGGGGACCTGAACGGGGTTGGCACCGTCGGTGCGAGTATAGTAATTCCACTTGCCGCGTCGGGGGTCCATTTCGCGCCCATAGAGCGGCAAAATGGTGCGATCCGGTGCCGCAGAAGAGGAAGAGCCGCCTTCACCGGCCATGATGCCTACCTGTTGATAGGGGCCGGCCTCTCCGCGACTTGCTAATGCAGGAATACCACCGCCCAAGCGACGAACGGGTTCCGGATACAGATCAGGGCGAACGTTCATCTGTTGAGGCACCTGGGGAGGCGCTTGTAGCACGAAAATCTGGGGCTGCGCCTCTACCATTTTCTGTTCCTTATCGCTACCGAAAAACCAGACCGACCCCACAACAACTGCGATCAGGACCAGCCCCAACAGAAGTGTGGAATTGTCTGTACATATAAACCCTTTCGGACATTTCTTTGCCATTGTCTCTACTGGATAATGCCTAGATTAATACGCGCCATTTCGCCATGAGTTTTCCCCGCCATACGTTTAGTGGTGTCCCATAATTCTGGACGATCGAATTTGTCAATGAGACCACGAAGGGCATCGAACATCGCACGGGGATCGACGTCTGGGGAAATGCTTGGGGCCGTTGCGAATGCCTCCTCTGTCTTTTTGAACGTGCTATAGAAAATGAATCCCAACAGGATTGCTGCTGCTGCAATAATACCATGAGTCAGTTTAAACATATCTCTACTGTACTTCAGGAAAAATGCGTCAGGAGTTCATCGGTTATGAGCGCCCATCTGTAATCACACACATCGGATATTATGTGGATACAGCGGTCCATTTTCTCCTATCAACACAATCACCGGAACGTGCGCATCCGCTATTGCTATCATACGAGGAACCGTTTGATCCCTCTTCGGAGGCAAAGTATGTTTTGTATAATACGGAGCAATGTACCCTAACGGATCGTCTTTCCCAGTTATTGGAACGCGCGCGGCAACCCGATATTGTTGCCGTATGGGACTACAGCCCCATCAATGTTTCTATACTCCGCGATAATGGAATCGTTGCGTCACATGTCCCATTGAAAACGGGCGGGTGCTATTTGGAACGCCTGCGCGACTTCTATGATACTATTCCAAAGGAGTATGACGTCGGTTTTTGCGGTTCAATGTCGGATCGCCGCCATGCTATTTTACAGGCACTGGCGGCCGATAAGGGGCTGCGGGTTCTGCATATCGGAGGAATGTCAGGGGATGAGCGTGACAGACAACTGGCCCGTTGCAAAGTAATTATTAACATACACTATGCTGATAATTACCAGATATTTGAGGCATTCCGGTGCGAGCCCTGGCTGGCGCTTGGATCGCATATCAAGATCGTCAGTGAAAATAGCCTGGACAACGACGATCGTTGCATCAATGTCCCGTATGATCAGCTGGTTGAGAAGACGGCATCTCTGTTTCTTACTTGAAAAAACCGGTGATCTTGTCCATGTCCTTCATGAGAGGGGCGAACGAATCCAACATGGCAACCAGTGATTTTTGAGTGGCCAGAAGTTCCTGGGTGTCTCGGGTCATGGCGGCGATCTGATCGGGCTTCAGCGACTTGTAGGCATTCATGAATGTTGTGCCGGCATCCAGATGGTATCCCTTATCGTCCTCCTCGGAAGGCAGTGTATAGGCCTTGCCGAGAACCAGGGGTTCCTTACGGGTTGCATTGTCGGGCAACATGGGCTTTTTCTTACCGGCGAATCCTTCTGCGGTCTCTGCCTCCTTCTTCTTCTCCTCCGCGGCAGGAGAACCTTCGGTCGGTTCTACCTCTGACTCCCCTGAACCGGAGCCCGCAAAGCCCTCGGACTTAGAACTGGTCTGCAGCAACAGGATTACACTGGCACCCACCAGGAATGCAATGGTCATTTGACGGGGAAGCGCACCCAGTACCATCAGAACAAATGCAATACCAGCGATAATAGTGTGTGGAGTACCGGCAACAATCGCATAGATCATGGCGACCACGAAGGCACCAATCGCAAGAGTATCCGTTTGACGGGGTTTCTTCATTAACTCACGGAGGACTTCCATTCTCTACTGGGGGAGATCGATTTTTATCACTACCGATCGATAATCGACGTGACGCCCTGATATCCCGCAAACAGAATGCCCGCCAGCAGTGCCTTCACAAACAGACCTCCAATACTGATTTCACCACTGCTGAGATACATCCAGGAGGCATAGCGCGACAGAATGGTGGTCACAACGGGCAGATTCAGCAGGAAAATGATAATTGCCACTGCAACGGGACCACGGAGCTGCTGAATAAGACTGGTTGCTTTGCTCTTGGTTACTGCGGAATGCGGAATGGCATTCTGTGACGCGGGAATAATGGCGGGGCCGTGGATTGGGGCCATTCCGGGAGAGGTCTGATTGAACATTGCCTGGAAATCGGCCATAGTGGGGATACTATTCCCAATTACATTGGCTCGGGCAGTACCCACGTCCATGCGGAGATCGCCGGTGCTGATGGCAATGGGCGGCTCAGAGATAACCCGCTGCATCGGAGCACCCACCGGAGGCTGTGACTGGATGGTGTTATCCACGTTCATTTCGGCCAGGATCCGCTTCACGCGCTCTTCGTCGGCAGGCGGGGCCGCAATCGCATCATCCTGGAGTTGATCTAACGGCGTACTCTGTGGCATATTGTTGCGCCATGCCGCGAATATATTTCTTCTAGTCAGCCGCAACACGCTGAACGGTCTTCACGATATCTGCGCCATCCTTCGGACAATCCACGAGTTCCGTTGTGAATTCCACACATTTCTCCCCCATCTGATAGACTTTATCGATAACATCCTTCACAGGAGGACCATGTAAGACAATGCATTCCGGGCCGCGACATACAGGACGAAACATGGCCGCAATACCGAATCCAATCATAAAACTCACGACGATAGCAATCACGGGATTCTCCATTAGTGACCAATAACTTGTCATTTCTCTACTTTGCCGCGTCAAAATATCGTGTTCCTCAATAGAGAAACGAAATGAAATTCTTCAATCATATTCAATTTATGCCCTTCCTGTTGGGGCTCTTCTTCGGCATGTTTTTCGTCTATGTGCTGAAACCGACACCCACTGTTATCTACAAATACCCCAATCTTGACAACGCCGGTAAGATCATTTATCAGGATCGTAATGGTGTCTGTTTTAAGTATCATGCCGATACCGTCGATTGTGATAAGAATGAAGCTCGTATTACTACGTATCCGCTACAGTGATTACTCTGATAGCTCGGCTAGCGCAATAGCACGACTGCGCACAGGAAGGGGCGGATTATAGATGGCATATCCTTCGTTCGGAATCGATACCACCACACGTTCTTTATTGAGTTGCTCTGCAAGAGCCCGCTCCATATCGGATAAGGCCCGTTCCGCAGTGAGAATGTCCCGCATTAGAGTACTGCGAATAGCCGGTGGAGCGGCACGGTAGTCGCGCCATGCTTCCAGAAGTGTTGCTTCCTGGAGACGCAATTGCTCTTCGGCCGCCGCGCCCACTTGATTCTGATTCGTGCGGAATTGTGCGTAACGTCTCCGGGCGGCTTCGACCGCTGCACTCGAAAACTGACTGGGTTCCGCAAGAATTGCCAGTGTATCACCCTCACGCTTCCAAGGGATTTTGCTCACCAGAGCACGACTGGCATCCCCGCGCTTCACAGCAGTATAGATACTGGGTTCCCGGGTCTCCTTGTCGAACTCCAAGTTCTGGGTTTTGGGCCAGCGCGCCACCCAATCCTTCAGTGTTTTGATGTCCGTTGGTTTTACGACACGTGCCATTCCTCTCTGCTTTAAAGAGGATAATTCCTCCTGTGCTATTTATCCCTGTTTCTTTTCACCTCATCAAAAGAGGATCATGCCACTTGAGAGCGGAACTTTATATGGAACCATGGCCGGATCTATGATCATTCACGCAGCGTTTCCCATCCTCGTCGCGGTGCTGATCTCCACGATTCCTGGTATGACTCTGCCCACCAAAGTCATTCTATTTCTTGTCATAGGAGCATTCTGTTCGTTTCTCACACAATTCGGTATGCTGACCATTTTGCAGACCAGCAGTTGTAGCGGGGTGAAGTCCTATAAGAGTATCTTTGCCGGTGCCGGCATCGGTGGTGTTGTTACCGCGGCGCTCACTGCCGTCCCACTCTATATCGAACCCCTGCGATTAGTCGTATCCCAGCTCTTCGCCACACACCATTCTCTTCTGACTCCTAAGATGCGCGAAATCAACGATATCATCACACATGCCGCACAGAGCATTTCCAATCCGGATCACCCCACGGATTTCAGCAATGTGGCCGAACTCGAAACCGGAACAACGGCTCTAACACCTGAACAGTATGAAGATCAGACTGTTAAGGAAATGATGATGGGGGCGGCCTATTTCTCCGCATTTGCCGGCGCATACGGTGTAGCCATGGGGTCCATGGTCAGTGCAACCGTCTGTCCCCCTGTAGCGAAAACCACATAGGCCCGGGCTTATTCCTCTTCGGGCGGATTAGGTCCATAATAAATATACTTACGGAGTCCAGACTTTTTGGCCGCCGTATCTAATACATAATAACCCGGACGGGGCTTGCCACTCTCAATCGTTACGGTCTTCGATTTGGATGAGGTGAAAAGAAACAGGGATAAATAGCACAGGAGGAATTATCCTCTTTAAAGCAG
>Ga0247722_10001612_pt1 | contig 12359 bp, 11 predicted proteins | sample MSEWelMarce3H_FC_FD_189094 | JGI IMG/M metagenome (GOLD analysis project Ga0247722, IMG submission 189094) | Subsurface sediment microbial communities from gas well in West Virginia, United States - MSEEL Well Study Marcellus 3H_FC | ecosystem: Environmental > Terrestrial > Deep subsurface >... | reverse complement strand
GGTGCTGCCTGTTCTGCCGGTGCTGCCGGTGCTGCCTGTTCTGCCGGTGCTGCCGGTTTGACCCGTTCTTCCTGTGCTGCCTGCGCTTCCGGTTGTACCAGTTTGACCTGTGCTTCCGGTTGTACCAGTTTGTCCTGTGCTTCCTATACTTCCTTCGCAACCAGTTTGACCCGTATAACCGGTACTACCGGTGCTACCTTCACATCCTGTTTGGCCAGTAAAACCTATGCTACCTGTGCTACCTGTTCTACCAATGCTACCAATGCTACCAATGCTACCAATGCTACCAATGCTACCAATGCTACCTGTGCTACCAATGCTACCGGTGCTACCTATGCTACCTATGCTACCGGTGCTACCTATGCTACCTATGCTACCTGTGCTACCTGTGCTACCTATGCTACCTGTGCTACCTGTGCTACCGGTGCTACCGGGTTGTCCAATTGTTCCATTTATCATCATTCCTTTAGGACCAGCGGAACCATTTTCTCCAGTTTGTCCAATACTTCCACAATCGCCTTCAAATCCAGTTTTGCCGGTTTCTCCAGTATGACCTCGCGGTCCAAATCCCAAATGACTTAATAAATCGTCTGTAAGATGTTGTAAATGAACTGCTCCATCCTCAACTTTTAGGTCAGCGCGTATCGTATTAGGCGTTAAATCTTGTTTTTCTATAGTTTTCACTGCAAAATGTTCATTTGTAAACATAACGTTTCCACTTATTTTCAAAGTTGTTATTGTCCCTGGAACAAATCGGTCGCCAGTTAATGTTCCAGCTACAAATGTTGTTGTGTCCAAAACTCCATCTCTTATTTTACGTCCATCAATACTATTTGGCGCAAAATCAGCAAATTCAACACTAGCAAGTTTTTCATTGGTAATAGACCTATCGGCAACATTATTGGTTGATACCGCATCATTCGTCAATTTATCAGTTGTTACCGCCCCATCTGCGAATTTTAAAGTGTCGATTGAATTTACCGGATATGATATTGAGAATTTTGACCATTCAATCCCGTATTTATTTGGTGTGGAATTGTCTTTGTAAACCGACATAATCAGGATATCACCAATTGATACATCCAACGACAATGCGGTTTGGTCAAAATTCAACATAGTGGAAGACGCAATATTAAACACCGAAATGCTGGTCGGCGCATTAATGGTTGCGTCATTCTCACAAATTATATAATATCCAGTGGTTCGTCTTTCTAATTCATAAATGGTTCCCAAATTCGCATATATCTCGGAGACAATACTATCTAAAATACTTGGTGTTACAGTCACTGATTTGTACAAAGAAAGTCCAGTATACGGAAACAAATCCACATTGATTGTATTATTCACTGTTTCAACGCTGTATAATTTGAAGTTTTCGCCAGCAATCGTGGTAACATCATAAATAATTTTACAACTCAACACATCAAAATACATTTGAATTTTGTTGCCGCTTTCGTCTATTATTTGGAAAATATTGGCGTTGGTGGTTCCGGCAACAAACCCATTTTGGAAACGTGCATCAGCCGCACCCAAATTGGTGGATGCATGACTCGGTAAAATGTTGTCTCCTGTAATTTCCAAATTTCCAAATCGTCCATCACCTTCTATAAATATATTGGAAAACGGATTTGCGGATGAGCCAAACCAAATTTGATTTGGTTTTTCAGGTAACAAATTTTCATAAATCGCCTGACCAAAAAAGGTGCCGGTTGGACCACGCGGTCCAAATGTCCCAGTAGCGCCAGTAGCACCAAAAGACAAGTCATTTTCATTATATTGTATTCCAGCGGGGCCGGTCGAACCCTTTGGTCCGTTTTCAAATATATATACTGGCGGTTGCGGAAGGGGAGTTTTTCTAAACCGCTTGTAATCGAAAACCCCGTTTAACATCCTTTATATAAATACGACACACTATTTTTGATATTTTTACTTACACATCGTGTGCACGTGCCCAATGAAAACGCATCGCAATATTATTTATAAAGCGGCAATGGCGGAAGCATTTTGTTGGCGTTTGCTTAGAAAAAGGCACAAAAAGAAAATAACGAGTTACGACACTTATAATATCGAACAAGAATATTACATAATTATTAAGAATATAGCAATACGACGAAATTTCAGAAGCCATTGTTGGATTCTCCTTTTGAATTACACCGATCAAAAAAATTGAGACATTTTTTTACAATGTCGATTAAACAGACATAATTTATAAGGTAAATTATGTATTTATAAGGTAATTATGTATTTATAGGGCAGAGATGGTAGAGGCATCAACTAGTTTGATAAGAAGAGGAGCCTGGACGGTTCTGGAAATGAGGTTGGTGGTAGCAGTGGTGGACTGAGAGAAGTTGGAGCCAGTGTAACTGGTACTTTGACTGTAGTTGGTGGAGGCAAAAGCAGGACCCACATTGTTAAGAGGCAAGAAAGACTCAGAATCAATGGCGAGCTTCAATGTGATGGTAGTTCCAGCGGGAATCCAGATAAGATCACCAGCAATGAAACCATCTTCAACACCGTAGTTACTATTGTAACTGGGATCAACAGATGTTCCATTGGGGTCAACATCGGGGGTTCTGTTTCCGAAGCAGTTGGTATCAACGGCATATCTGAGCAACTTGGTCAAGTTGCCAACTGTGATACTTCCAGACAAATCACTGATGTACCTTCCACTTGCATCAACAACTTCTCCATTAAGAAGTCTAACGAACGAGGCACCGTTAAACACATTGGTTGTATCAATGTTGAACTCGGATGCGGCAGTGAACAAAGATGAGAAACCACCATCGAATCCGAAATAAGAGCTGACATAGTTCTTGAAATCAGAATACAGAGTATCATATTTGCCGACGGAAATTACTTGTTTTCCATTAACGTTCATTCCATTGATGAGATCAGTAGCAGTCAATACAACAGAACTAACTTCAACGCCTCCAGATTTGAAGCAATCATCAACCTCATCGAAATCGGATGTGATAATGTTTTCATTTGTGGCGTCTTTTACTAATCCAAGCTTGGCGTTGAACGTAGCAACATCAAACAAGATTTGGACAGCATCAGTGACATCGTATCTGGGAATAGCATCAGCCTCTCTGAATTTGATATCATCGAAACCACGCTCCATTGTGAAACCACCGGTTGCGTTCAAAGCGAAAACTGTGGATGCATACACGTGCGAACTATCATACAGGGTGTTGATAGAGTTTTCTAAAGCGGCAGGACTAGACATTTGTATATTATACTAAAAGATTATTTTTATAAATCATATAGCATTTTTATATTCAAAACAAACGAAAAATTACCATTGTTCATATCAAGGATACGTCCGTGGTCGTCATATACTTGAATATGTAGTTTTTGTATATCAACCGGCCCAAAAAAACGCCGCGGCTCGGTAATTATGTCCGTTTCCATCATCAAACTGAAATATGATCCTTTAATGGTTATTCTTGCTAAAACATTTGGACTAAATACATGTTTATTGAACGCAGATATGAAATGGTTGTTCACACTATTATTGAAATCATCTACTACTAAATATATATATCTGATATTTGCCGGTTCAATAATGGCCTCCGAAATATAGTTTGTTTGACCTTTGTATTTTCTATTAATAAATCCCAGATTCCACCCTATTTTTGATGAAATATCTATCTTGTCTATGTTACGGTTTTGGTCCAATGTGAAATCCATCTGAATTTCCTTTATTGTATATGCTAAACTGCCCACCGTTTCTAAAATAACTTTACCAGTTCCAGATCCAGTTTCAGAAACGTCTAATCTGAACTGTACACTGTTAAATGGATCAGTCACATCTATTGGCGTCCCATCGTCATTAGTTGGCGCCATAATGGAATTTATTTTGTCTATGAAATCCGTACCATTGTAGTTTCCATCTGGAATAATGATGGTTTTATCAGTTTGTTCAATTGGCGACGACGGAGTCATTTGTGAAAATACGGTTATGTTTAAAAAATGGTTTCCATATGATTGTGATAATGCATAAAAACATACTGGAAATTCAAATGCGTTAACACTCATAGAAACGACTTTTGTAAGTCGATCCGGAAGATTCAATATAAAATTTGAACTTATTGTGGACCTCAAATTATCTCTGAAACGCGTATCTATGTTCAAAAATTTGGTAATTGTTCGGGTTTTAAGTGGATTCAGGGTCCCTTGAAAATACTCACTATTGAAGGTGTTTATATAGGGTGTTTCAGTACGCATGGTTAACTCTTCTGTGCGCGGCATAGTATCTTTAACTGCTGGAAAATTTGGATAAGGGTCGAGTTTAGGGACATTTTGAAATGTCGTCGGCTTCTTAACTTCTCCGTGGCACTTCGCAACAATCAACCAATCGCGCGACGTCTCTAAAAATTCAAGCAAATCACGTTTGAACCTTTTATTTACGTTTCCGGATGATAGTAGCACCTCGCGAATCTCGGTTTCTCTCAGTTCGATATCTGCAATTGTATATTTCTTTTTTGGATTCAGTTTGAAAAATGATTCCAAATCCTTAATCGTATAATTATTAATGTCCAAATCAAGCGCATCCATTATATTAGAAACTGCTATTTTATTATACTGTTTATTACAAAATATACTTTGATTATATGAGAAGTGCAAGTCGGTCACTAATTACAAATAATAAAAATGTTAGGCGAACTATTATCAATCCAGTTGAAACTTCATCACAGGATTTACAATTAGATAAAGATTTTATTAATTCTTTAAATAAAATAGAGATTGATTATGTTAAAAAAATGGCTGAACGTAAATATCTAGAAATTTCTCAGGATATGGATAAATATTTGACTCTTGATTATCAGGTTGGGTTGAATTTGGCCAAAACAAAAAACTCAACTGTGAAATTGCTTCTTGAAATTGCCCGTGATGGTTTGACCGGTTCTCTTCACAGCAGAACATTAAGTACCGATGTTACTGAATTGACTATTAAGAACACCATTTTAGAAAAGAGAATTGAGGATGTTTTGTCTGGTAAGAATGAAATTAATGCCATGGACGATACTTGTGGAGAGTTCGTCATTACAAAGACTTTCAAATTGGCTGCAGTGTATAGTTATTATATTACTCTTTATGGTCTACCCGCTTTTGGTGTTGGTTTCGACACAGCAAAGCTTACTGTATTGGTCGACATTTTACGCAGATATGGTATTGAGCCGTTCCGTTAAAATCTTAGTTTATCATATAAGATTAATGGAATTATATGATACGATTATTGTTGGAGGTGGTATAGCCGGACTATACAGTGCCCTACGCCTACCACCCTGGCACAAGTTTGCTATTTTGGAAAAATACCCCGTTGTCGGTGGACGTATCCAAACTTATGAGGACAAGTATATGCGTGTTGAAAAGGGCGCCGGGCGGTTTAATGAGAAACATCATCGTTTAATTAATTTAATTCAAGAATTGGGTCTAAGCGACAAAATGGTTAAAATATCGTCAGACTCATATTATTATCCAAGCGATGGAACTGGAATCCCACTTACTTACGATTCCACCATCAATATGCTATTTAATCCGATAAAAACGATTATTGAAATGCTATTCATCGATTCACATAATCCCATTGCTACACTTATTGTGCGCGTAATTGCTTATAGTAAAACAATGACCAAAACCGAGTTAATGAACACCACATTTAAAGCCGTTGCTCAAAAAACCTTGTCCGAGGCCGACGTCCATCTCATTGTTGATGCATTTGGCTTTTATACTGAATTGGTCGACATGAACGCCTACGATTGTATCTTGTTAATGGAGGGCGGATTAAACCCGAATAATCAGTTTTTTGTTATGCGTGACGGGTTTTCGCAAATCATCGACGCCCTTGTAAAACGTCTGAAACCTCATATTTTCACGGGTTTAGAGGTTGCCTCTATATCTTATGAAAAAAATCACTTTGAAATCAAGGCTGGAAAAAAGGTATTCCGTTCACTCAACTGTATTTGCGCCATTCCCAAACAGAACCTCATGGATCTGAAAATATTCAAACCACTCCAAAAACTTACCAAATACATTGAGTGTCATCCGTTGTGTCGCATCTATTCCAAGTTTGATATGTCCGATAAGAGGAACGACTGGCTTCGCGACCTCCCAAAACTGACCACCAACAACAATCTGCGCATGATTATTCCAATTGATTCTAAAAACGGCGTGATTATGATTTCTTATACCGATAACAAATTTGCCGATTTTTGGAAGTCACTCGAGGCCAAATCGGGCATTAAAGGAGTAAATGCCGAACTTATACGATTAGTGCGCGAATCTATCGGGGTTGATATTCCAACACCCGTCTCCACCAAGATCTTTCACTGGGAATGTGGCGTTGGATATTGGGGAGTCGGCGCCGACAGTACCGCCATCGAATCCGCCATATTACAGCCTTTCCCCAAAACCCCCCTCTACATTTGCGGGGAGCATTATTCGGCGTCCGACCAACAATGGATCGAGGGCGCACTTGAGACAAGTGAAAAGGTGATTGGGTTGCTTACTGCTCGATAGCGGCGACATCATCTTCTTCGGCTTTATAACAGTTTGCAAAATTTCTTCGTGCTGTGGGTCTCAGTCCGAATTTTTTTAAAAACGCATAGTGTTTCTCGTTTTCGATGTAGGATCGCTCCTCCTCGGTAAATGTTGCATCGGATTTCACACTTACATCGTCGGGGACATCTTCTCCTTCTGCTTCTGTATCATCTTCATCTGAATCACTTTCGGGATACCGGTTCTCCAATTCATCACCCAGATCATCAACAATATCAAGCACGTTTTCTAAATCATCCACAAACACCTCTACGGTTCTCGAGTTGATGGCGCCCACTTTGAATTTGGCGACCAGATTTTGAGCCTCTTTGAGACGATCCTCAATTTCTTGGATTATCTGGGGCACCGGTTTCGAGTTATTATTTACGCGCATATTAGCAATTGCGTTCAAACTGTTAGCTATTTCTAAGAAATTCATTGAGATAGTTTATATAATAATGAATACGATTTATTCTTTATTATATTGTTGTTTGTATTATTCTATGTAGTATTGCACAATCGAGCAATACACGATTTTATATTTGTTATCGACGCTTGTTTTCTTGATTTTTTTATAAGCTTTGGTGTCGTCGGTATCAAAGTCGCCCGATATCTTTGCTTCATATGTTTTTATCACACTATCATCTATTAGTTTAGTTTCCGACTTTAATTTTCGTATCTGTAACATTTTTTTGGTTTGTTTAACTATCATATAAAAGCTATTATTCAGTTTATCACGGTCTGGAATCATAATTCGCATATATATACGGATTTCATCATTTTGTTCCATTTTTACCTCTACATTTATACGCAATCTTTTTCTAAATTGTTTTTACACAATATTTGATACCACACAAACCATTTTTTTCTTATTATCGCACGCGGTGTTTCCGATATTGATGTTGGACCGCTGTATCATTTTAGTGATTGTTGTGTCGACCACGTATCCATTGATCTGTAAAAAACTTAGAAGTGATGGAATGTCTTCCGCCAGCAAAAACCGATTGCCCTTTTTACAGATACCCTTATTTTTATAGCGCGAAATCGCCAACATACAGTTGGTGCTAAATGCGCACGTCGCGTGAAAAGGCGACAGTTTTTGATGGCTAATCGCCGTTATAAGCGGAGCGAGTGCCCCCGTCGGCATTTTATCAACCGTAATTATGTTCAAGTATTCTTTATTGTATGTGTCCAGATAGGGCTCTACATAGACCGTGAAACTATTTATTGTCGCAAATGGTGATTCGTCGTCGTTCATTAAGTTATAATATTACTGGAAACTAATTTATAAAATACACGATTATTGTATAAATGACCGATTACAACTTGATACCTCTCGGCGACCACTGCGTCATTTCCGAAATTTTACGTGAATTAAAACTCCGCAAGTGTAGCTATCCATTCGATTGGGTCGCAAAGCCGGGTATAATTTACAACACTAATTTACCCGATAATGTTGATTTATTATTGGAGCTAATGGAAACACATAACGCCAAGACAATTGTTAAAAAATTTGTTGGAAATGCCTTGAAGAGTCCAAATCGCGTATCTGGTGAAAAATGGTTCCCACATGAAACTGGTACCGAAGATGAAATCATAGCCAAATATGAGCGTCGTTTTGAACGCCTCTATACCGCAGTCAAAGAAGAAAAAAACATATTTATTATTGTTATCCGGCATATTGTTATTCCAGAGCCTTATTTTAATTTTATATTGTCCCGGATTTTGGCGTTCAATCCACAAAACCGGATACTATTTATTAGTGGTTCAGACCATCCTTATTTGTATGGGTCTCAATATAGTAATTCTGTTCGTTTTAAGCACATTTTTTATGATTTGAAAACATTGGACAAGGATTTTACGCAGGATTATAAGGTGTTTCGTCCTGCGATTCGCGAATATATGCGCGAGTTGTTTCGTGATATGGGGTATAAAGTGCCGGATACATAAGAACCTTAATTATTGACTATAATAAATAAACATAGTTTCTAGCGCACTCAGTTCTTGTTCCGCCGTAAGAATGCGCTCTATATCCTTTATCTTTTTCACAAAATAGTCATGGTTTCCTTCGATATATTCAAAGCTAGCCTTGATTATGTCGCCTTCAAAATCAAGTATTACGTTGAATGTGTTTTTGTTTTTTGTGCATTTGTATTTTTCCAATTGTGGTTTGGGCTGTAAAACATCAAAGTTGTTTATTGCGAGGAAATTGGTGAGCTTTTTACCAACGTCTTCAAGTGTTGCGTCTTTACAAATAACAAATATGCGCTCCATGATTGATATATTTATACTCTGGTATAAATATATTTGGGTCTTCAATTTTACTATACACCTGTTCAAAAATCTTAATCCAAACGATTACTTTGCGCAATATTACGACCTATAAATATGGATGGTTATTGGCGAATAACTATTTGGACGGCGAATGTATAAATGATTGGATGTTGAAAAACGGGTACGCAATCGCCTATTATGCGACTAAAAACGCACCCCGATGATTGGGAGTAAAAATATCTACCATTGCGCGTCTAGCATATCTAGATGTGTCGTTGGAATATCCACCATTTTAAGGTGCGCCTCCCAAAAATATCGGCAAAATGCCCACTCAAATTCCCCGTCAAACTGGTAGTATTCCGCGTATTTTGTCGTGATTCCCGGCAAAACCACATCTAGATACTCGGGAGGCAATACATAACTCAGCTGGGTTTTGGGGTGAAAAGGTGTAACAATTGTTTTTTTATTTGCGAAAAACGAGGGTTTGGATGGGGTCGACAAAAGGTCTGCAAGGAGGGGTTGGTAGTGATAGTCATATTTCCAGCGCCAATCCACGCAGCTATCCGTGTAGTATTTATACACCCATTCCAAACCTTCCAGATAATTCGTGCATATTGCGTCTACCGAATAGGATTTGTTAAAAAGCGCCTTATAATACCGTTTGCGCCACCCCCTTTCCAGCGGGTTTATATAGTGTTCTGCTTGCCTATATAGAAGCGGCGTGTTGTTGAAAACCATCTCTTTTTCCCCATCATTTGAAAAACTCGTGCTGAACCGTATTTCGCCGCGTTTCTTGTATTCGGTTTGAAACAGCGTCTCCTCTTGTTTTGCGAGATACTGGATTACCTTCTTGAAATTTGCCCATTGAATTGCCCCGTCGGCGCCAATTATATAGGAGTTTGCGCCATTGCCCAGCGTATCCTTGTAGGCATCCAGCAGCGTGAAAATACCGTTTGTGCGAATATTGAGGGCGGGCAAATGAGGAAGGAAATCGTTACCCAGCATAAAACAAAGAAACGCATAGTCATACACGCGGGTCTCATTGTTGTATCGGCATCCCATTTCACTACATACTGATTCACACAAGGCTGTAATATCCAGCATATACGCCTCGCCATTTTCCAGGTCGGCATTCAGACTCTTGGCGAATTCGGGGGCCTCTCGATAGACAAACAGGTTGGTGTATTCGTGGTGGAAAATCGCGAGCATCAGCAGATCAGCATCGAGCCCATAGATGACCGTGTTTTGTCCATTGTGCGCTTCTTTGTTGTCGCGGATGTGTTGAAATAGTTTGTGCTCGCCCTCCCCTGGTTTGTTTGCCGCTGATACAATGATACGCGCGTTCTTTTTGAAATGTGTGGTGGTGTATTCCGATAGATATTCCATAAAATCCGTGCCGGGTGTTATGAGACACGAATTGAATGCCGCCTTACTCACAATACCGTGTTTTTCCATGAAAACGGACCGGTATCGTCTGGTTTTCTGCTGGTTCATCTTGGCCAGCGGAGCAACCCCATCAAACGCTATATAGACAGTGTTTGATGGTCGGACGGTGTCTATGTATTCCTGTATTTTCTTACACACCAACGTGGATATTGGCTTGTAATTGTCGGCGATTATAGGACGTATCTCACCCGCCTTTTGTAGCTCTCTTACAGCGTCATAAATTACCGAATTGCTGTCCATATACAGGTTATCTACGGCCATCGGCGTCTTACCGAACCGCTGTAATATTTTCATGTGGTTTTTAATAATGTATGAGAAATAAGAAGGTATGCCCATTTTAACTATATATGTAGACGAGATATGTTTAAATTGTTTTGATAAATTGAGTTTAGGTTGGTCCGCTTGAGAAAATTGAACAATACTTTCCTACATATTAGAAGACAAAAATATAAAAATGGATCATTTAACTACAAACGAACTCAGAAAGATGCGCGATGCCGCAAATCAACAGATTATCACCATTGACGACACCTCTTTATACAGCATCTATCATTGGATGTATCCGGAAAAGCGCACCGAACTGATCGATCTTAGAAAACAAATTGATGACGAAATAGTGTATCGCGCCGATTGCGCACGCAACGCAGCCTCTAAGCTTTTACAGAAACACGACCCACTCAAATACCGGCGCCCACAAAACAAAATATAACAAATTAGAGACAATCCTCTTGTTTTTTATAATGCAACAAATAACACTTGATTTACCAACCGCCTTCAAAATACCGGACTGTTTTCGTGCGGCCACGCCCGAAAAGGCCGCGCTCATCCTCCAAATGGGCGCCGACGTCTTCAATTCGGGAATTCAGGCGGTTGCCTCTATGTCCCACGACGATATCCGCACCGAATTGCGAGAGGATTATGAGAAGAAGCTCCGAGATGCTACCGAGGTTTTAAAGCAGTCTGAGATGGAAATCTCCGTTTTGCGCGAAATGTATAAGCGCGACAAGGATGACGAAAACAAGCGTCTGGACGAAAATATTGGTCGTCTTCTCAAAATCAAAGACAATGAGATCCGTTTGTTAAACGAGACCCTTATCAATCGAGAAAAAGATATGGTGAAACAACGCGAAGAATTGCGCACCAAGGAAACCGAATTTGGTATTAGCGTAGAAAAAATCGTGAATGACCGACTTGCTTATGAGCGCGAACATCACCAAATTGCGGTCAAGGAAACCTTGGAGAAAAATATGAAAATGATCGAGGATATTAATCGCAATCTTTTGTCTAAGTGCTCCGTCGATAAGGGCAAAATTGGTGAGAAAATCTTCGAAACTTTGGCCAAAGATACATTCGTCCTTTTTAACAAATTTGAGATCTGCGACAACACCAAACGCGCACACGAAGGCGATTTCCACCTAAAATTCGAGGAATTCACGGTTCTCGCCGACGCCAAGTATTACAAAAGCAGTGTTGATTCTACTCAGCGTAAGAAGATCATCAACGACCTGCGTGGAAACGCCCACATTCCCTTTGCCTGGTTAATTTCGCTCGACACCCGCGTGGATTGCTATGATAAATGCTCGTTTATGTTTGAGTGGATTTCAGACACCCAAGCGGTCGTATATGTGAATAGTTTGCTGGATAGTCCCGTAGAAAAACAACGCGACTTGCTGCTCACCATATATTTCGAGTGTTTGGCACACTATAAACGCATCCAAGCAAGCGAATTGGGCGCGACCGAGCTAGTCAATCTGCGTCAATTGCGCTATGATTTGGTGGATTACCAGCGCGTCGAACTGACTCGAAAACTGGCGGAAATCAAGAAAACAATGAATATCTTGGGCAACCTTCACGATAGCATCAAGAACGATTTGGCGAAACTTTGTAGCAATGATACAACGCTTGTTCATGGTGAAAGTGATGAGAAAATCATTAAATGGTGGAATGAAAACACGACCCGTTTAGAGGGGTCAGAAACAACCTCTACGGCGTTTTGGAATAAATTCAAAACAGACAATCCAACGTTGAAAGATATTGCTCCCAAGACGTTCCGCGACGTAATACAGAATATCCTGGCGTGTAGTGATTTTGTGTCTCAT
>Ga0247722_10001611_pt1 | contig 12370 bp, 12 predicted proteins | sample MSEWelMarce3H_FC_FD_189094 | JGI IMG/M metagenome (GOLD analysis project Ga0247722, IMG submission 189094) | Subsurface sediment microbial communities from gas well in West Virginia, United States - MSEEL Well Study Marcellus 3H_FC | ecosystem: Environmental > Terrestrial > Deep subsurface >... | reverse complement strand
TGAATATTGTGCACCTAAACCCAGAAAAACGGCCAGCCGATGAGGTCCGATTTGAAAGGGAGAAAGTGGCAAAAAAAGTGGCTTAGGATTTAACGATTGAGGCGACAACTAGTTTGACAATTACCGAGAGCGCAGCGCTTCTACGATGCGTTTCCCTTTACGTACTTGCTCTTGCCACTGAGCTGGGATGTCATCCCATGCCCCCATTTCTTTTAGCTCGGCTTCAGAGCCTAGCCACAGCGCCATATGGCCGTAGTGGCCGGGAATCATTTTATCGGTGAGGCGAAACGGTGTTTTTTCCAGCAAGATATCCAGTGGGCGCATTTCGCTTTCTAGCTGGATTAGTGTGCTGGGATCAGGGCGATTTAACTTGCCATTACGCGTTTGCAATAGGCCTACCATTTGGCCAAAGCCAAAGCTTAGACCAAAGCTAAGGGTGTTCTGTGCTACTTTTCTCTGCTGATTAAAGTCTTCAAGAATGAATTGTGTGATTTCTAGTGGATTACCTCTGGTGCTTTTTCGCTGATTCACATACCAAACCGTACTTTGGCTCAGGGCATATAAATATTGCTCATTAGCATCAGGTGTTTGGCTGCTTTCACTCCGCATTTTAAAGTATTGATCGACCAGATTAGTGGCGAGGAGTAGCTGAGCGTGTACCTCGCCTGAGCGGTACTGGCGGATCAATTCATCCAGTTGTATGGTGTTTTTTACATCGTAATTAAGTAGGTAGCGAAGTTCTGCGTTCTGCGCGTAGGGCGCAATGGCAATTTGGTAGCTATCCATCAGCACGAGCGCCGCGGCTAGCCCGCGTTCAAGATCGAGCAGTGTTTTTTTACCTACCTCGTCATATGGGTTTAGCGATGGCGCCCACATTCGGCTTTTTGCAGTGGTGCACAGCTCCGGCAAGCCGGTTGTGCTGGGCTTTTGTATGTTTAGGCGGATGGGGGCGCTCAGGGCAAAGCAGGGGGCGATATGCTCTACTTCGGGTAGTAGGCGGGCGCGTACAGCAAAATACTGCTGAATAATGCCGCGTAATTGCTCGCTTTGCTGACGGTTTAATTTGGGGGTGGCGCTATTGCCGATGATCTGATGCTGCTCGGCAAAGCGGTAAGCTTCGGTGCGGATGCTGATCAGCTCAGCAATACTGGTCTGGAATTCTTGCAGGCTACTTACCGCCTGAGCAGGGCTGGTCAGCGTGAGCAATAGCAGTAGGCTGGCAAAACGGCGAAATAACAAGTCAGGCAGTTTCATGGGGGCTCGCAAATAAAATAAATAGGCAGGCAAGGCTGGCTAAAAGATGTTTTAAAGTATGGCCGGATAAATACTGCTGTAGAGTGTTAAAAAGCATTAGATCCTGTAATTCGGCAGTTTTGGCTAAAATATAGCAAAGGCTAGCCGCCAGCATCAGCCCAAAAGGGCGCTGCCTGCCGCAAAGCTGCCACTGCCATAGCGGCAATAAAATCAGCGGTAAAGCCTGTAGTAATAAATAGGGGCGCAAATCTTGTGTGACGGCCCAATAGCCCACAGACAAAACGGCCCAGCAGGCTAAGGGAACAATAAACCATGTGCTGTTGAGCCTGCCATGCAGCTGGCTAGCCAGTGCCGATAAAAATCCCGCGCAAGCAAGGGCAATGGGGATCCGATCCCAAATCAGCCGCACATCATCAGGCGCAAGATGATACCAAGCCGAGCCTACCGCAGTGAGCAGCAGGCTGAAAAATCCAAACATCCAGCCTGCTTTGGCGATGCCCTGCTGTGAGCCGCTGCGCTGTAAGCCCCATGCCCCGATCATTGCAAAACCGAGGTTGGATAATACATCGCGTAGATTCGCGATGCCTAAGCCCGCACGTTGATCCGCAAAATCATGATAATGTGCCTGCTGAGCAATCGGGCCGTACCACAGCATGAGCAGAGCGAGAATGATAAAAAGGTAGAGTGCAGGCTTTAGAGCGGGCCAGCCAGTGTAAGAAGTGTGGGCCATATGGTTTCTTGTGAAAAATATAAAAGAGTACAAGGCTAACTACCCGCCTTGTTTTGACTCGTAGGCCAGTTGGGCAATAAAACGTGCTCGCAAAGCTTGAATAAAAGGTAAGCGGCCATTACCTCCAATGCCCCGAGTATCAGGAGGGTTTTCCAAAGCTTTGAAAGCGTATTGCTAGCAACTTAGACGGTCGAAGCGAAAAATCGCATTGTCGAGACCGGATTTTGCCGGATTTGCAGCGCCAATAACGAGTTATTGGTCAAAAATCTGGTGAAATATAGGCCGATCAGGTGATTTTGCAGCTGACTGGTGCGAAGTCCGACAGGCTGCTAGGATCTGTTGACGTTTTATATACGGCTGCGTTTGGCCCTTTTTGGGGGGGCTGATCAAGGAGAAAATTGCAACATGGTACAAGTACCATGAGCGATTTTTAACTTTCGTTCCGCCACAAAGAGAGGCTAAACCCGAGGGGCGGAGCCGGAAAATGGCCATTCACTGCGTGATGCTCCTCGACAATAACCCGTTATTGCCTTTGTTACATGCCTTGTGCCTGGCCGTTTCTCGGCTCAGCACTATTGTAAATGAAACGTCAACAGACCCTAGCATGGCGATGGAAATTAAGCGTTGCTAGCTCAGTCATTGATAAAGTGGGCTAGGCGCAGATTTAAGTTAAACAAAGCTCCCCACAAGTGTTAGAGCCCTTATTTTACGCATAGGCATGTTGAATAGTTGCTGTTTCTCGTGCAGGGTATTTTTGCTATTAATAATGCTGAGTTGGGTGATGGCCATCGCGGGTTTGACGACGCTTTCGTATCTAAGCGTGGTACTCAACTCCTTAGGCGCTTACATTAAATGCGCAAAAAAATAGATAACCAAGCGGGCCATATTCAGGCGGCGGATCTGACGGTTAAAACACCCAACCAACTGGATAATCGCCAAGGCACTTTGCAATGCGTGCAAAAGCTACAAAACAGCCAAGGAAAAATCGCCAGTGCCGCAGGCAAAGTCACGCTGAATATGCCCCTAAACAGCAAAAAATGCCCCTATGAAAGCTTGCACTATTTGCGGATTCCTTGTCGTTTATTGCAAGGTGCACAAGATTTACCATCAGAAGGATTGCGTAATATTATGATGATTTTTAGGGAGGATTACTGTTTGCAAAGCAGGCTAAATTTATAATAATTATGTCAAATGTAATACTTAATCTCTTAGGCTTAAGTTTGAAAGTTGGAAATATACTACTTATTCAGGGAATGAAACTATGGAAATAGATTACGAAAAAACTGTACGATATATAAATACAGATTTGGTGCTCACGGCTCCAGTCGATTTGACTTCACTCGCGGAAGTTATCTCTCCTAAAAGTGAATCCACTGCGCCTATTACTCGTTTGCATGTTGGCTATATTGATGGCATTGGTTATCAAGCTACTTTTGAAGCGTTTGATCAGTATGGTAATTTTAAAACGCCTGAAGAAAGTATCAATTGTTTACTTAATTGCATTGAGCAGCTTCCGGTAGCACTGCAATCACTGTGGCAAGCATGCTCTAAAAAAACATTAGATATTGGATACAGTAGCGGTGTTAGTCCGCGTTACGTTATTAATCCCATATCTATTCACACTCTTGCGAGTATGCAATCGTTAGGAGTTGATATTTCTATTACGATATATTCGATGACCGAATGAAATTTAGGAAGGAGAAATATGGGGCTAGGCCTTATATTTTGCACAAGATATAATTTATAGTGGTTTGTAATGCTGATAAATTAATTACATTCATGTCAAATGCAAGACCTGACCCTATAGGTTTACTATAGGTTTATAGTATAGGTTTATTCTATAGGTTTCCAGGAAGTTGGAAGGCCCATGGATCAAAAACGCATGCTGGCGGCAAAGGTTAGCGTACTTCGGTCACTGAGCAGATTGTAGTCGCCGCCGCCGGTGCGCAGATAGCGGAGCTGAATTTGATAATCGGCTTGAGGTATAAGCGCCAAGCCGAAGAGGGCGGTGTGGCGGCCTTGTGAGAATTGGCCATCTTCCGAATAGCCCTTTACATCATAGGCCAAGAGCAGCGACGGCCGAACTTCCCAGCCGGTCAGGCTGGGGTGGTAACTGCTTTGTAACTTGAGTCGCCAGCCCCATGTACTAGGGGTGACAAAGCCATCTAGCGTACAGGTGGCTGGCGGTCCGGCGCAGGCTGGCGTGGCGGTGCTGGGTGCCATACCGAATCCAGCACTGCCATAACGCATCGTTATGGGATTGGGTAGGCCATACACTTGGCGGATTGCCACCTCTGTGCTTAGCACTGCACGGCCCAGCCAGCTGTCAGGCAGGGGGTGGGAGGCGGCCAGAATCCATTGACTGACCGCGAAATCATCATAGCCGCGGCCAATGTCGCCCGTAGAGTTATGTGCCAGATACCCCAAGGGGCCTGTACCGGCCAGCGTGCCATTCAAAAAATCGACTCCGTTCCAAGGCAAGGGGTGATTGGGTTTGTAACTGAGTTCTACGTATAGTCTGGCGCCATTTTCTCCTTGGTGGGCTAAATTGACACCCAACAGATGCCGATTGGCCAGATAGGCTTGGCGGTATTGGCATGGCAATGCCAGCCGGTTCGGACTGCCCATCGGCGGCCGCTGGGATGAACAGCCCTGGGCTGGTGTGTACTGCTTGGATCACTGCCGAGCGGCTGGTATGGTTGGCATAAAATATACCCAGCTTGCCTAGGTAGGGGGTGCGATAGGTCAGGCTGACGCCATATTGGCCATCATTCGGTGTAACCGCATCGGATTTGTTGATGTAGTCCAGAGGATTGGCACTGGATTGTTGGTCGGAGATGGAGAGAGACTGGCGCTGCAATAGGCTGAGCAGGGCGCCATTCAGGGGGAGCTTGTTGCAGCCAGGTTGCGCGTAATCGTTAATAGAATAGAACGTGCCACAGCCAGGATAGGCATTGGGACGAAATGCTAGCTGATAAAAACCATCTAGGGCCAGATTCTCGCTGGCCTGCAACTGGCCGTAGAGTGCGGCAACGGGAGTGTGGGTCGATTCTGCAATAACGCTGGGGCGCTGTAGGGCGACGTAATCCATCGCATTGACTTGTTGAATGCCTCCGGCGAAGGAGGTGGGGGTTTGCCAAGGGATAACTTGCTGGCCGAGGCGAAGATCAAGTGGATGTTGCAGTAAGTTGAAACGGCCATAGACATACACATCATCAAGCACTGCATTGCCAAAGCGGCTGAGAGGTGCAAAGCCCTGATCACTTAGTGGGCCAGGGAGGTAATTATTTGTTACATTGCCATGGGGCACTGCTTGAGTGGCCAAGGCTTGGTTGTACCAAGCCTTGGCGCTAAATCTGGCTCCGCTATCACCCATCGACAGTACTGCTTGTACGTAGGCATCCACGCTGCGCGACACCGTATCGCCTTTGTCGTAGTTCAAATTGCCGTCATTCTGTGTGCTCATGCCTGGCCCCGTCACGAGGGCGGGGTCGCGGTTTTCCGCTCGCAATGTGGTGCCAATCCCTAAGGCCCCTTTCCATTGCAGGTGGGCCTGCCCGATCTCCCAATCCTTACCTGTGCCCAGACTGGAGGGCAGATTGCCAAAGGTCAGCTCCCCGGCGAGTGCAGGGGCCGTAGCCAATAGGAAAAATGCCTTATTCCATGCTGCGTGCGCTTGTTTCATTGAGGTCGTCCTAGCACCCCCCTGCAAGACCAGCTCATTTTTAACTGAGCTTAAAAATGGGGGCATTACCGTTATGGATAGTTTGTAAAATCACTAAATTCAAGTCACTTGAATGTGTGTTTTCCTGCACCGTTTTATATTGATTAAACTGTCGCGATGACCTGAAAGGGCTATAACACTTCAATCATAAGCTATGCTGAATTAACACTCGGTTTGGCGAAGACTTTGAGAGTCGAGGCATCTATGTATTTGCTAAGGGTTGTAATTGGTGTGTTGCTGGCGCAATGGTCTGCCTTTGCCTTGGCATCAACAGGCTGTTCAAGACCATTGGTTGTGGCCAGCAGCCCGCTTAGTATTTTTATGGAAGTTGATGAATCAAGCCGTGTCAGCGGCGTGGTGCCTGATTTTTTAGCCGAAATTTCAAGAACAACAGGCTGCCAATTTGTTTACGACGTGATGCCCAGAATACGTGCGCTGCGGATGTTTGAAGCAGGAAAAATTGACATTATCATCGCATCTAAAATAGATAAAAGAGATGCGGTGGCTGACTATGTAAATGGAGTTTTCGAGCGGCCGAGTTTGATTATGTTAAAAGATCATCCTGATGCAGCCACGCCGCTTGATGCCTTAATGCAGGGGAAGCTGCAGGTGAATGTAGTAAGGGGGTTTGATATGGGGCCGGAGTACAGGGCATTGCTGGAGCAATTAAAGCAAAAAAACAAATTAGAAGATGTGTTGGATACCGATATTATTGCCCGTAAAATGCTTGAAAAAAGATGTGATGCAACGGTTTTAGGGGCATCCACATTTGCAAAATCGGTTGAAAAATTTAATATAGGTTCAAAATAGCAAGCTATTCCGATGGAGGCGATGCCCGTTGTGAACTCTGGCTTTTATTTGTCTAAAGCCAGTATGCAGGAAAAAGACAGATTGTTTTTGAGCGCAGAATTAAATGCCAAGCTAAAAGCTGGAAAATTGAAAGAAATATTTATGAAAAGAGTTAAAAATACGAGCGTGCTCTATCAGTCTTTAGTTTTCGAAAATGGCACTAATAATTAACTGTCCTGATTCTGTCTCTTGCTCAGCCAAGTGCCCATACGGGCAAGGCTTGGCTATGAGTAAAGCATGTAGGGGCATGATCCACCTACGCAAAGTAGACCGTTCGTTCACTTTTCGCCGCGCGAATGGCTAAATCAAGACGCCCTGAGCAAGAGACATAATCAGGTTAACTGTTTTAATAAGGAGTTACGTTTTTTTACTAAACAGGCTTAATGCTTTTTGATACGATCCATCAATAAGTGTACTGATGAATAACCAGTTATTTTGCAGTTAATGCGGGCAGAACCAATTCACTTCATCAATAACATATAAGGAAAGTCATAATGAAATTCAAATCAACGATGGCCCTTGGTACGCTCACTAGCCTGTGTATAGGCGCTGCACTTGCCGACGAACCCAGCCCCGCAGCCTTGGTTGACGCATTGAATGGTGTGTTTGGCCGCCATGCCCATATGCGTGCCTCACATGCCAAGGGATTCTGTATCAGTGGCGAGTTTATTTCTAGTGGCGCTGGTGCTAAATTGTCTTCAGCCAAGCATCTGCAAGCTAATACCATTACCCCTATGATAGGCCGTTTTTCAATTGGTGGTGGCAACCCAAATGCGCCAGATAATGCCCGTAATTTGCGCGGCCTAACGCTTAGGTTCGACATTGCGGGTGGTGAGCGGCATGATCTCCTGATGATTTCATCACCGATGTTTTTTGCCCGCACGCCCAGCGAGTTTGTAGAATTCTTGGCGGTTCGCAAACCAGATCCAGCTACAGGCAAGCCCATCAAAGAAAAGTTGGATGCATTTAATGCAGCAAATCCGCATACATTGTTGCAAGCCAAGTATGTTGCCAGCCAGCCAGTTCCGGCCAGTTACGCAACCATACCCTATTGGGCAGTAAGTACTTTCTACCTGGAAAACAGCGCACACAAGAAAACAGCAATTCGCTGGCGCGCAGAGCCTGTGGCTAATCAACAGGGCTTGAGTGATGAAGAAGCCGCAGCACGCAGCAAGGCGTTCTTGGCAGATGAATTGACCAGCCGACTGGAAAATGGACCCGTCGAGTTCCAGTTGTATGCAATGCTTGCCCAAAAGGAAGACAACTTAATTGATCCAACAGAAGTCTGGCCTACAACACGCAAAGAAGTATTGGTGGGGAACATTCGCATCAAAGCGCAAACAGCCCAAGCTTGTGATACGACTACCTTCATTCCTACTGTCTTACCTGCGGGCATGCTGCCAAGCGCCGATCCAACACTACCAGTACGCGCGGCAGCCTATGTGACTTCATTGGGGCATCGCCTGAGTAGCCCCAAGTAAGCCTTCGTGCCTATACTGAATTCAGAGGGAGCAACGGGGTCAGGCCTTACATTTTACGTCAGATAAAATGTACAGTAGTTTGTAAATCAGATTGAATTGATAGCTTCTCGTCAAATGTAAGCCATGACACTTTAGGTTCTATGTTAAGCGCTATAACGCGGATTGCTCATTGTGCACAGGCTTGAAGCCCCAGGTTTGGAACAAGAGGCTGTAGACAACGAAAGTATCGCGATGGCTCAGGTGATCGCTTAAGACGTGCATCAAGTCGGTGAGCTCGTCTTCCGTGCACAGCCTGTCCTCGATAATCTGCTCCTTGTGGATGCCAGCAAAGACGATGGGGAGGTTCTGATGCAGGTCGCCGGACCTCCATATTGGTGCGAACGCCTTCATCTGCACATCGACGAGTCCCAATTTGTGGAGCATACCCGGTACGCGGCGGCCGATGAAAACGTCGAGCCCACGTGCGCGTCGAACCGCTGTCAGTATCGAAATCAGCCGATCCCATTTCGGATGAGGTGGCTCGCACGTCCAGGAGATCCAATCGACATCCTGAATAGCGACCACGCCCCCCGGACGAACGAGTGCCGCCGTCTCGCGGAGCACCTCTTCGGGGTTCGGCACGTTGATAAGCACAAGGCGAGCGTGGGCAAAATCGAAGTATGACCTCGGAAGACCGCTTGAGGCCGCTTCCCCTAGCATTAGCTGCACATTCTGCAGACCGAGTTCGGCAACAGAATGTCGCCCCATCTCCAGCATGCGCGGCTCGTTGTCCAAACCTACGACCGCTCCCCTCGGACCCACCCGATCAGATAGGAGGTTGAGGATTCCAAGCGGTCCGCATCCAACGTCGACCGCGCGCCAGCCCGGTTGCACTCCGATTTGGTCCAGCAGCCAGACCGCCTCGGGTTCGTGCGCTGCACTCTGTCTGATTAACCGCTCACGTTCCGAATCACTAGAGCCTAGGATGTATTTCGGTTGTTCAGGCATGCGCGCTTTTGCGCAGCCCCTCTCCACTGACGGGTTATGCGGCATTTGGTGCACTATGCCTCATGCGAATTGCCATATGGACTGTGGTCAATTTTGTTACTCCGAAGGTGCCAGTTATTAATTGATTGGTTAATTGATTGCTTCATGTCAAATGTAAGGCCTGACCTTGTAGGTTTTTTTAAGACTGACTCTGTAGGTTTTTTCTGGCCCCAGTTATTTTTAAAGCATCAACATCGATACTCATTTGGAATGACGTAGTGACTGGGCCGTCCATTCTCTCGGACCAGATTGCCAATCTGTTTCGCTTCGCGATGCTTCATCAACAAAGTACTATTGCCACTATCTACAAGCACTGCGTGCCATGGGGTTACCCAAGTATCGGTGGCGTTGAGCAGCATGATGCCTAATTTGGCCGAACCCGGCGGTTGCGGATGAATTGAAAGTCGCACGGTGCATGGGTGATGATGCGCAATTAAATTGCCCCACGCTTCCGAGCGCTGCATGACGGCCAGTGCTCGTGTCTTGCTAAGGCGTTGTAAGGCAGATTTGCTCATGCCGACTGATAAACACGCATCCTCCAGTAGGAATCGCGTTATGCCGCGGTACAGTTTGTTTTGGTACTCGTTAGATGTTACTTCCTCGCGCAGAACAGGAAGCGGTCGCGCCCATTCTTCGACAAGCAATGCGCGCTGCGTATCAAAATCAACTTGATGGTATACATGACCTAACTGGAATATGTCGATGCATGAAATCTGCTCTGTATTGATCATATCGATCAATCCAGCGGTGTAGCCATTAATCGTGGAATCATTCACTTGGATCAGATCACCAAAAACATGACCATCTGAACAGATCAACACACGAGCGCCAGCCACATAAACCTTTTCAATTTCATCGCACAGTTGTTTTAAGAACCGCAATGACATGCGTTCGGCCATATCTGGCAAATCACCCAGCACCTTGTCGGAATTGGGTGATTTGCAGGGAAATGCCGGCAATGTCAGTTGTATTGTCTCGCCGGTTTGTACCAACCTGCGTATCTGTTCCTGTTGCGGTAAATATTGATGCCGCGCATTGGGATAAAGTTCGCGTCGGTGCCGTAGCAAGATATTCAGAATGGCTTTGGTTGTGTTGGCAACGGAGTCGTGTTTGAGTGGAGGTATCATGATCTTGATGCTCCAAGAGTATATCTCACCGGCAGTGCCAACAGTCCACGTGCCAACACCGCATTAATCCAGCGCAATTCTCTGTCGGTGCAGGCCAGTTGGATGTTGGGCAGGTATTCTAAAATTGCTTGAATGCTGACTTCGAGCTCCAACCGTGCTAATGCAGAGGCAGGGCAGTAGTGATGGTCATAGCCAAATGAAAGTGGCTTGTTTGGTTCACGCGCAAAATCAAGCTTGTGAGGACAACCGAACTGCGCCGAATCGTGATTGGCCGCGTTGAGCCCGACGATCACCGAGTCGCCCGCAAAAACAGTTGCGCCCAACCATTGAGTTGTTTCGGTAAAAAATCGCCATGTGCTTAATGCAAACGCGCCATCGTACCGAAGCAACTCGGTCATTGCTCGGTCAATACGTGTTGAATCCTCTCGTATTTGTTTGAGTTGCTCGGGATGCTGCAGCAACGCCAGCATGGCATTGCCGATTTGATTGGTCATCGGCTCCTGACCAGCAACCAGTAATTGAAATAACACCGAAGTGAGCTCGTCACGGCTTATCTTTTTCCCGTCATAGGCGGCGATAAGTTGAACGATCAGTCGATCGGAATCACCGCCACGTGACTCAACAATGACGGTGTCAATATAGGATTGCAACTCAGTTAATAATCCAATGTACGCTGCTCGCCCGACGTCGTTAGGGCCAACAGGCTGCACTACCTTACACCAGACAGGTTTGAATTGTATGCGGTGCTTGTCAGAAAGCCCGATTACTTCGCTCAATACCAGCAAGGGCAGTTGCGATGCAAAATCGGCGATCAAGTCACATTCCCCAGCTCTTTGGAGCGGCTCAAGCAAGCGCTGTGCTATCAGTGCGATTCGCTCACGAAATCGATCAATCCGCGAAGCGGAGAACGCCTCCATGATTAAAGCGCGCAGAGCTGTGTGTCTGGGCGGATCCTGATGTAACAGGTGCGACTGTAGGGTGGTGTGCTGCGGCTCTGGCATGATTGACGCGAGTGAGCGCCAATGAGCATTGCCCAGTTTGTGGTTTTTACCTATGTTTGGGTGCGTGAGCGTTTTCATCGCCGCATCGTAACCGGTGACTAGCCAGCCGCATACTCCGCTGGGGAACTTGACGTAGTGGATTTCGCCCTTCTCCATGAGCCGTTGAAAGCTGGCATAAGGATTTTGATAGAAGGCAGGGTCGTAGAACGAGAGTGGTTTAGTCGTGATCATTTTTAATTTCAACATGGTATGGTCGAACAAAGCGGCAGCTACCCGATTTGGATTTCAAGCCAGCGACAATGTTCTCTTGATAGTAAAGTGATGGCTATATTCAATTTAAGCGCTGATAGACTGTCTTATTTATGAAGGACGGAAAGTAAATGGGTTTAAACTTACATTTTACATAAGATTAATCGGAAGAAAATTGGGTAAATCCTTACGTTTTATACAATATTGCGCGTGAATTTCATTTGAATTGGATATTTTGCAAGCAAATGCAATATGGAGTGATGGGGCAGGTCTTCTTGAGTTATTTCTTCTGCGGTATTTTTGCGGGGCAGGGGGATCATCTGTTGCGACTTGTGGTGATGACCTTCAGTGGGGCTTAGTGGATAGATTTAAGCCCCTCACGCATGGGGTGCAAGGCTGAAGAAATTAAAGGGTTAAGTGGACGTTTAATTGTTTAGTCGAGAATTCTGTTTTTTAGAAATGCGTTGTGTTTTTTATGCCAATGAGTAACTGGGGTTAGAGCAAACTTAAATCCTACTATGGTTCATACCCTCAGCGCCGGAGAAAGCAGATTTAACTTTACTCTGACCCCAGTTATTGTTTGTATTGTTTGCGCTCAATGTCTTTAACGATAAAGGTGATATGACTTAATCCCTGAACAGATAATTTTGGTCCCTAAGTAAATGAATAGGTGGAGGTGTGGTGCATAACTGGAAAGAGATGGTAAGGCCATTGGCTAAAACGCGCTGTTGTCTTGTTGGGGGATTTTTGGTAATGCGCTGATTAGGCTTGTTCCCAGTATTGGGGGTAGTCCAAATACTGGGTTTTTGTACGGGATTAACAAAACAATCAGCGTTTCTTTATTTAATTACCTGATTATGTCTCTTGCTCAGTTAATAGCCCTCGTGGGCAAGGCTTAGCAATGAGTAAGGCATGTAGCATGCGTGGGA
>Ga0247722_10001610_pt1 | contig 12374 bp, 10 predicted proteins | sample MSEWelMarce3H_FC_FD_189094 | JGI IMG/M metagenome (GOLD analysis project Ga0247722, IMG submission 189094) | Subsurface sediment microbial communities from gas well in West Virginia, United States - MSEEL Well Study Marcellus 3H_FC | ecosystem: Environmental > Terrestrial > Deep subsurface >... | reverse complement strand
CTTCGTATCCAGACTGGCACGGTCATCCCTGCCGGCACGAAGAAGTATCGTGATGTGAGCCGCACGATGCGCAATAATGAGATTGGCTGGGTGGACCGTATTTTCCGCAACCGCAACGGTGAGGGGTATTCATTTGCCAAGGTTCGTGTTCGCCAGGACCGTGTGCCAGAGATTGGCGACAAGTTCAGCTCTCGCCACGGTCAGAAGGGCACTTGTGGCATGATCTTGAACGCAGAGGACATGCCCCAGACGGCCTCGGGCGTTGTGCCTGACATTATCATTAACCCGCACTGTATTCCCAGCCGCATGACGATCGCACAGCTGATGGAGACGCTGCTGGGTAAGGTCGGCTGTGAGGTGGGTGCCCTAGGCGATGGCACTCCCTTTGGCAATTGCACGGTCGATGGCCTTGCTAAGCTTCTGCGTGATGACCTAGGCATGGAGCCGTATTCCAACGAGATTCTCTATAACGGCTTCACAGGTAGGCAGATGGAGACAAACATCTTCGTAGGGCCTGTCTTCTACCAGCGTCTGCGCCACTGCTCGGCGGATAAGCTACATTCCCGTGCCTCAGGGCCGCTCGTTATGCTCACTCGCCAGCCGGCCGAAGGGCGTGCTCGTGAGGGTGGCTTGCGTTTTGGAGAGATGGAGCGGGATTGCGTGATTGCCCATGGTATGAGCGAGTTCACGAAGGAGCGTCTGATGGAATGTTCGGATGCCTTCAGATGCTTCTCTTGTAAGGATTGTGGCCTGATTGCCATCTCCAATCCTGTGGATGGTATTTGGAATTGCCGTGGCTGCGGGAATACGACGAACTTCAGCCCAATTGAGATTCCCTATGCCTATAAGCTGCTACTCCAGGAGCTGGAGTCAATGTGTATTAGCAGCCGTGTGATTACGAAGAGTCGCTTGATGATTGCGAGCAATGCGGATGCGCAGCAGAAGGCGGTTTAGAGCTTACGACTGCGTGCCTTTTGACCACTGCGTATCTTATTTATCTTACGCTTCTTAGACTTTCTACTAGGCTTTTTACTGCGTTTTCCGCCACGCATGGGATTAATTTCGTATTCTTCTATATAACTAATTAAAAATGCCTTTTCATCATCGCTGCTCTTGTTATATAAAGCCTTTAACGCACGTACTTTTTCTATAATACATTGATTTTGATAAATATCCATGCTAGGAAATTTGGCACCATTCTTACCTTGAAGAAATTCACCAATATCCTTAACAATTTTCAATCGCGTATTAGGATTAATGGCATTTCTCGCAATTCTTGTAGGATCTTCATTTTCATTTGCTATTGGATCTTGCGCATTAGGCTGATATCCATTTTTTGCGCAGTAATCTCCAAGATGGGCTAATAATTTCGTGAAAGTATCCATTAAATCTGGGCTATTCATAGGTGGCTCAGCCATTTCTAATAGAGACATTTACTTTCTGCGAGTTCTTCTCATCATACTAATAATCTTTTTCATGTAACGGCGTGTTTGTTTACGAACAACCGCATGACCCTCATCCTTTAACACAATCACACGAACTTGTGGCAAAAGTTTCTTAAGTTCAAAGGACGAATTTACCGGACAAATAATATCATATCTTCCATGAATAAGTGTTATAGGGATGTCTTTCAATTTATGCGCATCATTGAGAATTTGATTGGGTTTGAGCCAAGCATCATTATAAAAGAAATGGTTTTCCAGGATCGAAAGCTCTTCAATTTCCTTTATAGTATCTGTGGTCTTTCCTTGAGGAGTTATATACAACAAGGAATATTCCCAATCCCACCAACGCCGCGCCGCCGCCTTACGCACATCAGAATCTGGACTCGTCAAAAGACGCTGATATGACTTCAAAATATTCTTGTATTTAAGAGGGCCTTTGATTCCAGCAGTGAATCTGTCCCATTCAGTAGGGTATATCTCACTCGCACCCCCCTTGCTATATAACCAATTCTGTTCACACTTATTAATCAAACAAACACTTCTCATAATAAGTCCTGTTACTTGCTTAGGGTAGGCCTCAGCATAGACAAGACCAAGCGTAGTTCCCCAGCTTCCTCCGTATACAGACCAAGCCTCGATTCCAAGATGTTTTCTGAGGATTTCAATATCTTTTACGAGATCTGAGGTAGTATTATGTTCTAAGGAATCCACGCCACGAGGTGTAGATTTTCCGCATCCTCGTTGATCGTATAATATGATTTGCCATTTAGACAAGTCAAATAATGATAAATGGGCACGATTTATACCTCCGCCTGGACCACCATGTAAATGAACAATGGGTTGTCCTTTTCCAAGAACTTCATAATACATAGTATGGCCATGTGTTAAAGGGAGATATGGCATCTTTATTATAGAACATATAATAAAGATGGCCTTTGGCATAGGTAAAAAACCATGGATCTTAGTCTGGGATTTGGACGAGACTATAGTGACGGGATGGAAGCACGGATGGACGCCTGATGATATATACATTAATCCAAAGGCGGCATTAATCATATCAACAGCGCTCAAGCTACGCATAACAGGAATTGTCAGATACATCTTTTTATTGACAAATAATTCTGATGAACCGTATATAAAGGCAGCCATCAAAAAGTTAGGAGAATTTATGAATTATACAGGAAAAATATTCAATGATCGATTAATCAATGATCCAGCGGTAAGAACTAGCATAGTAAGTAAGGTTGTAGGCAATCCTGACAAAGGTCTAAGAGATGTAGATTTTCTATTAAAAAGAGTGAAAAGTCCTAATAATCATACTGCCTATCGTATTCTCTTCTTTGACGATCGCCCAGACCATGTGTTAAAGAGGGAATTACCTCGAGAGCATTATATCCAAGTCACACCTCCATTTAGCACGGGAAACGCATTGTTCGATTCAACACCATGGGAAAGAGCTATGAGTTTACTCAAAGGGAGATCTATAATTATGAAAACTCGTAAACGCAAGAGTAGAAGTTTAAGAAGAACACGCCGTCTGAGTCGCTAAAAATTGAGTAGGCTGCGGCGGTTAATTAAGGTCCAACAAAGTCAAAATGGCTCTTAGTATGCGAGTCACGAAGCGTAATGGTTCATTCGAGAATATCAGCTTTGACAAGGTTCTTCAGCGCATCCGCAAGGCTGCGCGGGGGCTGAAGATTAATCCCGATGGCCTTGCCCAGCAGGTTCTAGCACAGATTTATGATGGTGTCAAGACGACGGAGCTTGATGAGTTGACGGCACGGCTCGCTGCTTCTCTTGCTACTACGCACCCCGATTGGGGCACTCTCGCCAGCGTTATTGCCATCAGCAACCATCACAAGGAGACTGAGCCTAGCTTCGCCAAGGTCATGCTTTCGCTTTCATCACAGAAGAATTCCAAGACCGGCGAGATTGTCTCTTATATCCACCCAGACATCATCGATCTGTGTAAGGATCCTAATTCAGCAGCGGCAATCGAGGCTGCGATTGATTATAACCGTGATTATCTCTTTGATTATTTCGGATTTAAGACGCTTGAGAAGTCGTATTTGCTGAAGGACACTGGTCTCGTCATTCGTGAGCGGCCTCAGCACCTCTGGATGCGTGTAGCTCTTTGTCTCTGGGCAGACGACCTGCCTCGTGCGTTTGAGACCTATGATCTGCTGAGTTTAAAGAAGTTTACGCATGCCACGCCGACCCTCTTCTCGGCCGGCACGCCTCGTCCTCAGCTCAGCTCTTGCTTCCTAGTCGCCATGGACTCTGATTCAATTTCAGGCATTTACAAGACACTTGGTGATTGCGCAGCCATTTCCAAGTATGCGGGCGGCATTGGTCTCCATTGCCACAACATTCGTGCCCGTGGCTCTGGCATTCGTGGCACGAACGGCATCAGCGATGGCCTAGTGCCAATGCTTCGTGTCTTCAATAACACGGCTCGCTATGTGAATCAGGGTGGGCGGCGCAATGGGAGCTTCGCCGTGTATCTCGAGCCGTGGCACGCCGATATTGAGGACTTCCTCAAGCTCAAGCTGAATACGGGCGTGGAGGAGGAGCGCGCTCGTGATCTCTTCTATGCGCTGTGGATTTCGGATCTCTTCATGGAGCGGGTGGAGGCTGATGGCGAGTGGTCAGTCTTCTGCCCTGATGAGGCGCCTGGTCTGGCGGATGTCTGGGGTGATGCCTTCCGCCAGCTTTATGAGCGCTATGAGAACGAGGGGCGGGCACGCAAGAAGATCAGTGCGCAGAAGCTCTGGTTCCAGATCCTTGATGCGCAGATGGAGACTGGCACGCCCTATCTTCTTTACAAGGATGCGGCGAACGGCAAGTCCAATCAGCAGAATCTAGGCACGATCAAGTCAAGCAATCTCTGCTCGGAGATTATTGAGTATTCAGCGCCTGACGAGACGGCTGTGTGTAATTTGGCCTCTCTTTCCCTGCCTGGGTTCGTGGTCAATGATTCCTTTGACTTCGATGAGTTGCGGCGGGTCACTCGGGTGGCAATTCGCAATCTCAATCGTGTAATTGATGTGAATTACTACCCCACACCTGAGACGGAGCGCAGCAACATGCGCCACCGTCCTGTGGGCCTAGGTGTCCAGGGCCTGGCGGATGTCTTTGCGATGCTCAAGCTTGAGTGGGAGTCTGCTGAGGCGGCTGAGCTGAACCAGCGCATCTTCGAGCACATGTATTTCGCAGCGGTCCAGGAGTCCGCAGCGATTGCTCAGGCAGAGGGTGCTTACAGCACATTCAAGGGTTCGCCAGCCTCGCAGGGGCGTCTCCAGCCTGATCTGTGGAAGATTACGCCCCTCACGGAGAAGGATGGAACTCTTGATTGGCCTTCCCTGCGTGCCACCGCAGCCGAGGGCATCCGCAACTCACTCTTGATTGCGCCGATGCCCACGGCAAGCACTTCACAGATTCTCGGGAATAACGAGTGCTTTGAGCCTTTCACGACGAACATTTACACTCGTCGCACACTGGCTGGAGAGTTTACGGTTATTAACAAGTATCTCCTTTCAGAGCTCATGGATGCTGGCCTTTGGTCTGAGCGCATGAAGCAGGAGATTGTGGCTCGCAATGGCAGTGTCCAGGGCATTGCCGAGATTCCTCTGACAGTCCAGGCTCGTTACAAGACGGGTTGGGAGATTAAGCAGCGCTGCCTAATTGACATGGCAGCGGGCCGTGGTGCTTTTATCGATCAGTCGCAGAGTTTGAATCTCTTCGTGGCTGACCCGAACTACGCCAAGCTGACTTCAATGCACTTCTATACCTGGAAGACGGGTCTCAAGACGGGTTGCTATTACCTGCGCACCAAGGCGCCGACGATGGCGCAGAAGTTTACGGTTGATCCTCGTCTCTTGGCGGCGGTCAGTGGGGGTGGTCCCGTCAAGCACGAGGATGATGAGGCTATTCCTGACAGTGACGAGGATGATGAGGAGGCTGATGCAAAGGCTAAGGCAGTAGCAAAGAAGCGCCAGCTACTTGATAAGCTGGCGGCAGACTACGAGGAGTCTGTCGCAAAGGCCAAGGCAGATGCTGAGTCTGGCGACGGCTGTTTAATGTGTAGCGGTTAATAAGAAACAATGGAGAATATTAAGGAGCTTCTTAATATACCATCCGAGGAGTTAAGAGCAAATGTTCAAGTATGTTTAGAACATAGTTGTGCCATTTTTTTAGGAAATTATGAGGGTTTCAGTAAAAAGGATGAAGAATATATTAAGAGTCGTATAAATTTAGAAAAAGGAGAACTGAATGAGTCAGACTTGGAATTTACCACTGCCATCGCAATTTTTCAAACGAAAATGACCTCTATACAATCCCTTTGGAACACTATAGGTCCAGTAAAAGGCCCAGAAATGCATGAATCAATAGCAAATCTTCTGCTTGGAATTATACAAGCATTTGAAATGGGTGAAGTTCCCCAGATTATATTACCAATTATGGAAGCATTAGTAACAGGTCAATGGAAGAATTTTATCTTAAGTGCTGTAGAGCTTACGAGCCCTTCAGGAATTAAGATTGAAGTGATAAGTTCAATTGTCAATTATTTATTAAAGGAAGATTTCTGGGAATGGTGTAAAAGGCATGTTTGCGAAGCAAATGAATGTCCATCATTCAATCTCTACGCCAACCAGCGAGTGAAGCCACTTGAGAAACTCCTTGGGGAAGCCCCAGAAACATGAGGGGCGGCCTGAAGGCCCTGGTGGGATTCTGCGACTGGTGGAATTCTGTGAATGGCTCATCGCCACAATGATTTGCTGCGGCGGCAACTCGACTACTTGATGCTCTCGGCCATCCAAGAAACCCTCTCCTTCTGCGACATTCGTATCAGGAAAGCCCTTCTCGGCCCACCAGGACTTGTGGAAAACGAGAGTTGCCTCAGAAATACGCTGCTTGAGCGGAAGAGCCCAAGGAGGCGTATTCACCGCTGAAGTTCCCTTAATAAGATCGTAGCATGCGATGGTCGTACAAGCGGCGGCTTGCGGCTTCCAGGAATGTGTCAAAAGGGTTGATACACGGCGACGGAAACTCGAGTCTGGGTAATGGTCATCGTCGTCCATGAAAAGAATAATGTCGTGCTGTGCCCGCTGGATTCCTAGATTGCGCTTGGCGCCAATTGTGTTCTTGATTTTGTGCGTTGATGGCATTGGGATGTAGGAAACTGAAAGAGGCGCAGATTCACGGCCGAACTTGATGACCTTATCGGCCGCCTGCTCATCAGTAAGATCAGAATCCTCGACCACCACCCACTCAATCTTGTCCTTGGGGTAATCTGTAATGAGAAGGTTGTGAATGGCCAAATCGACAAACTTGCGTCTGTTGTATAGGAGCGTCACAACGCTGATGTGTGGGAGGTCGGCGTCCTGGAGAGGTCTAGGGGGTTGTTGGTTTTTGCCCTTCAAAGGTCTGAACACATTGGCGAATGCCAGGGCGAACGCCTCTGAACGCTTTTTAGCAGCGCCGGTTTGTGTATTATATGTGACCTCACGGTCAGAATTCAAATATGTATTTATCGCATTGTGTAAAAAGGTGTTCTCAAAGGTGTCTTTTACACCTGCCTTATTTGGAACAAGAGTGGCATCTGTTAGAAAAACAGCGGGATTACCCTCGAAAAGCTCCTTGTAAACTGGAAGGCCATTTCCAATCAAAAATGCGCCGGCTGCTTGGCCCTCGAGGGCAGACAGACCGAGGGATTCTGATGCGCTCATAATGATATGGCAAGGAGATTCGGCCTGTAGCTTTCTGATCTGCGGCTCAGTCAAGTCGGTGACATTTAGTCTAACATTCGCTGGGGCATCTATGAGGAGTTGTGATGTAGTATAGAGATGGAGTTCGGGCCAGTTAAGATTCCATGCGGGAATGACCTTAGCCGCCGCTTCCCGCTTTGACACAGATCCTCCGAGAAGCCAAAGAATCGACTCCTTTTGGCCCTGCCCCTTAGGAAACGCCGACGGGAGAAGAGGGGTAGTCCATGGGATTGTGATAGAAGGTATCTGTGGTCTGTTTACCATAAATCTCTCTCTATCTGCCTCGCACTTGAAAATCAGTAGGTCGGCTCTCGGCAAATATGAATCCCAGTCCTCCCACCATTCTGGATTAATGACAAAGACATTGTAGGCAGCGAGACAGGCAGCTGCGTATACTGGAACTTCCAGATGAATGGCGATGTCGCAGGGGCCTTGGGGCTCCAAGGGATCGGCCACACGAACCTGGAATCCTTGCGATTCTAAGATTCTTTGGATAAGGACAGAATCCTGTTGGAGACCGAAGGTGTTTGATTTATTGTATAGGATTGTTACCTTGGACATTTCTATACAATATTGTTTTATTGCTTAAGACCTTAGTTTTTATCTTTGTATAATTTAGAAATGGCATCAAATGCTAGAAATAATGGACGTGTAAATGCAGCACCTACAAATGTAGCACCTTCAAATGTAGCTGTAGCTGTAGCACCTTCAAATGTAGATGTAGAACTTGCAAAATTATCACCTCAAATTGAAGTTCTTATAATTGATGCACAGAGGGATTTTATAGATGAAGAGGTTCCTGGTGGATTAGTTATACAATTACCTGATGGTACAACTCTAAAATTGGGAAGACTCCCAGTTACAAATGCAAAGGATGATATGCCAAGAATTGCTTCATTTTTAAATGATAATACGTCAAAAATAAATAAGGTTTATGTTTCTATGGATACGCACACAGTTCAACATATTGGTCACAGATTCTGGAAGGCGACGGATGGTTCAATAGCACCAGGTGGAACATTTTTTAGTGTAAAAGGGAATAAAATAATGGGGTCTGATGGCAAAGAATATCATGTAAATGTTGCTCCAGATCATCTTGCAGCAATGGACAAATATGCTAAGGCTTATATAACAGAAGTTGGTAAAAAGGGGAAACAGGGAAGAAATGCAGTAAATACTTGGAATGTGCATTGTATTGAAGGACAGCCTGGTTGGGAAATCCAACCAACTGTCAAAGCCGCCTTAGATACTATGCCAGGCAAAGTAGAATATTATATAAAGGGTCAGAATCAACTCGCAGAAATGTATAGTATCTTTGCCGCGGAGGTTCCATATGAAGATATTATTTCAAGCACTGGATTTCTTGGTCCAGTATTTAGTAAAACAGAAAAAGAAATCATACAATCGTATGTATACAATCCAGCGAATGGAGATAATACAACACTTTCTACACCTATAACTCGAAATGATCCTTCTGTTGGTTTAATAACTGCAGGTAAGATGTTAGAGAACTATAAAGATCATACTGTATTTCCAACACCCAATGCTCAATGCCTAAATTTAAACACGAGATTTAACGAAGAATTATTTAATAAACTTACGGCAACTGGAAATGATATTGTTGTATGTGGCGAAGCTCTTTCACACTGTGTTCAGTTCTCAGTAAGAGACTTAGTTGAGAGAATAAAAGCTACCGGTAAAAAGAGCAAAGTAATTTTAATAGAAAATGCCTCATCATATGTAGTTCTTCCTCCTCCTGGCACAGATATACCAAATGGTATTTTTAAGAAATCAGCCCTTGATTTTGTTAAATATATGAGAAATGGAAATAATGGTTTAACGGGAACAATTGGAAAGAGATCAGATATTAAATATAATTCTGTAAATACTAGAAATTTGCGTGGTCTCATTACAGGTAAATTAGCACCAAATACAACATTTGATAGAATTAAGGGAGTTGGTTTGCGGTTTGGATGGGGTGTTCCTCCTCAACAAGGAGGCCGCAGAACTCGTGTAAAAAATAAGGGAAAGAAAGGACGGTCCAGAAAAAATCGCACGAAACAATATAAGATGGCCGCCCGCAGACAGACACGCAAGGAACGCAAGAGCCGCAAGCAGCGCAAGGAGCGCAAGGAGCGCAAGAGCCGCAAGGAGCGCAAGTCCCGCAAGTCAGGCCGCAAGTAATTGTGCGTGCTGAACCAGTTTAAAACCTCCTGGAAATTCTCAATTTCCTAGAAGTTTCCTTAAGAATAGCCGCCGATGAAGAGCATGAGGCCCGAACTCCAGAATACCCGCCCGATGTCTCGCCGTTCCATACCCCTTTGAACTGAGTAGATCGTAGCGTTCAGCGATATTGGAATTCAGTTCACAAAACTGCGTAATCCACTCATCGTGAGCCACCTTGGCCAAAATGGAGGCAGCAGCTACCGGCAAATACCGTCCATCAGCTTCCGGTTCAACGACCTGGGGGAGCATCGACCAAGGGGCCTTGTAAATCGAAAGACAACCGTCAATAATAAGTCGTTCTGGCTCAATTGAAAGACCTTCTAGAGCTCGTTCAAAGGCCAACTGGTTCGCCTTTGTCATTCCAATCTCATCGATCTCCTCTGCCGTGACCGAACCTACCGACCACGCAATAGCCTCATCTTTAATTTGCTCTGCGAGAGCAATCCGGCGCTTCGCACTCACTTTCTTTGAATCCTTGATTAAAGGCGCAAGACGCAATTGCTCAGGTGACATCTCTTCCTCAGGAACCCATATGACTGCCGCGGCATATAAAGGTCCCCAAAGAGGTCCACGCCCTGCCTCATCAACACCAACTTCAATAAGAGAATCCTGTGTATGTCTCACTTGCAACATTCCTTTGACTGGGACCTATAATTTATAACCAAGTCCATTTCATTTTTAGTGCTACGCCAAATCAGATGGACAAGACTACTATAGCGTTTTTCTGCCTAGTCCTAGTCTTATTCGCAGGACAAGTATTCATAAATGAGCAATTTGTTGATGCTTCTGGCTCACTTATATCACTAAGTCTAACAGATTTGCTTTCTTTGATAGGCACGACAAACTCGACACCTCCTCCTTCTTCTGCTACGCAACCCATTGTAGTGAATTCTGGCATTGACTCAGGTGCTTATGCTAGCTTGAAGACGAGTATAATCTCAGATGTAAGGCAAACAGTTCGTGATGAGCTCCTCAACGGCAGCTTATCTGGTGGACTCGGTGGAGATACAATTCTATCAGATGACTGTATTGACAGCTTTTCTTCTAAACAGGGTGCTGACTTTATGAAATATATCCCTGGTAAGAACCCGGCTGATTACATAAGAAAGGATTCAGTTCCTTGCTATGGATGTTCTGTGCCCTGAGGGCACAAAGGTTCCTTAAGGGTACCATAAAGGGGAAAGGAAAGATGCCTAATTAACAGAGAGATGATGAATGGTCTCGGAATAATTGTTGCTGTGTCATTTGTCATTCTGATAATTGCCATATTTACAAGTACATGTACTGACTGGTCGTACAACACTACGGAATGCTTCAAAGGCTCAGGAGTTGCCGATCTCCCAGCCGCCGCTGCCTCCCTGGCTGAGAATAACCCTCTTCCATTTAACGATCCCGCAGAGGAAAAGAGCACGACTCAGATGTTGACTGTGTTAAAGGCTGACATGGACGGCTTTTCATCATCTGAACTACCTGGTCTCTTGGAAGTCGGCAAGAATGATCCCTCAGTGAAACTCCCTGTTACACGATTCAGGGGGGATTACCAGCGGGTCAAGGATGAACTTTTGACTATTAAGAATAATCCTGGCCTCGAGACTAAGATTATGATTGATGATATCCAGGAAATGGCGGCGAATTTGAGATTCTTACAGCGGACTTATCGCACCTACTCCGCCTCTAACATGGTTGCTCCTCCTGTTGGGGGCTTATCAACCGTTGGCGAGGAAGTAAAGGAGGGGTTTACTAGCGGATCTGATACGCCAATCACGGTTGATCAGTTGAATACTCTTTCAACAAAACTCAGTGTTGAAATCGCCAGACTCTTGGCTAGTGGTTCTACAGAGCCTGTCATAAAGGCCAGAACGAGCGCCTTCACCAAGGTTCGCCAGACAGTTGATGATATTTCCAGCCGTATCAAGAATGGAACATTGGACCCCAAGGCAATCCCCATCATGACGAAGGATTATCAGAATTTCCTACCGGCTCTTGGTTCAAACTCTGCCGGCATCGCAGGAATCTTGTCAAAGAGCGGTAATACAACTCTCAGCAGCTTGTTCAACTCATATGACATGGGTGATATATCTGGGTCAGAAGTTGCGGCTGCGCTATTTGAAAGATATGCTGATGAATTACTCAAGGGTCTATCTTACAAGGTTACAGTTGGATATACAAGCCCGAATGATGTGTCAAAGGAGCAAGCTGTTGCCTCAGCGTGGAGCTCCAAGAGGGCTCTTGCTGCTTTGGATACTGAAGGCGGTGTGTCATCAGGCCTTTTACATCCTGGGCTAGATGGATTCAGAGGAGATTTTGACAAGACTGTTCGGTCACTAGATGTCGTCGGCTTTTCAGACAGTGGTTCAGTTCGTCCTCCTGCCAAGGCCCCCACGGAGATCGGCAGCTTCGACTGGAAGGAGCGGGCCGACCAAATTACTGAGAATATCCGTCGTGCTCGTCTAAATCCTGCCGATTATGGATGTCTTGAAAGGGGTGCGCAGGTCAGCCAAGATTATAGTTGGCGGGGCCATGCGAAGATGGTTTGTAGTCGCTTAGCTACGAATGCTGACCCTGGAGTCCCTGAACAGATGGGATGTCCTCCGGTTTCTTGGAAAGGGTGGAGAGTGTAAGATCATTATTTTTATACAAGCTGCTATTAGAAGAGGAGAAATGACCTCAATAATACCTGTTAAATTAACCCCTCGTATTTTATTGATGCTGGCCGTTTTAATCCTAGGCGTTGGATTTGGACTCGGCCGCTTTCTCGGCGGTCGTTCCTTAGAAGGATTTACCGAAGAGGGTCTAACAGGCGTACCAAGATGCTCTTCATGTAAGAAGTCTGCCTCTAAGTGCGGCTGTACAGCCAAAGGCGTCGCTCGTCTAATCTGCCCTCCTTGCCGCGAGGCCGATATGAGCAAGTATGTTCTCAAGTCAAGCATCCCAC
>Ga0247722_10001609_pt1 | contig 12375 bp, 20 predicted proteins | sample MSEWelMarce3H_FC_FD_189094 | JGI IMG/M metagenome (GOLD analysis project Ga0247722, IMG submission 189094) | Subsurface sediment microbial communities from gas well in West Virginia, United States - MSEEL Well Study Marcellus 3H_FC | ecosystem: Environmental > Terrestrial > Deep subsurface >... | reverse complement strand
CATGAAAACTTTTAGACAGAATTTACATATTTGGTTAGAAGAACAAAAAAACACATCTAATAATGATGAGGTAATAGAAATGTTGACTAATGTTCAAAAACACATTAAAAAAAATGAAAAAGAAGAAGAACAATTAGTTAATAATTCTTATGAAACAGGACATTATGATTGTGAATTAAAAAAGGGGTTTAAAAACAACTATTATAAACAAACATATAAGGTTCACGACTTTATAAAAAATACGTTAAAATTAAAATAAAATGGAAATAACAGCAAAAGAATTACAAGAAAAAATTGATAACGGAGAAAAGGTTATTGTTGACTTCTTTGGGAATTGGTGCGGTCCGTGCTTAATGATGAAACCAACCTTTGAAAAAGTTGCTAGCGAAAATACAACAGACGTTCAAATGTATACAATGAATATAGACGAAAATAAAGATTTTATTTTATCTCTCGGTATAAGAAGTATACCGGCGATTAAAACATTTAATAAGAATGAATTGGTTGAAACTAAAGTTGGTGTTTTAAATGAAGGTCAAATCAAAGAATTAGTTGAAAATCTTTTATTAAATTAATACGATAAAAGTTATTGGAGTTATAGTTTTATTTTGTATTTTAGCGTCCTGTAAATTATATAAAACAAGTTGCGATACATATGGAAACACAAAACAAATTAAAAAAAATAGAAGTGACGATCCAAGAAGTCTGGGCAGCAACTCGACCTATCATACAAAAAAGTAAAAAAGATTATTCTCGTAAAGAAAAACATAATAAAAAGTTTGGATATTAACTGTTACAATATATAACTTTACCTTTTTTTATGTATCTATAAATAGATGTGTGTGATATCCCTATATCTTCCGCACATTCCTTTATTGATGGATAAATTTTACCTGTATTTACATCCATTACTTTTTTTGCGTTAGGGCTTTTACCTCCTTTATTATCCCTTAAAAGTGCCGACCTTCTTATTTTCTCAACAACCTCTGGATTTTTAACGGGGTTATTAATTAGGTTTCTTAGTCTAAGATCCTCTCTAGGTTTGTTTTTTCTTGGATGGTTTTCAGTACCATTAACCCACAATAATTTTTGAGAATCACTCACTTTTTTTTTCGTTTCAATATTCTTCATTGGGTTATTTTCTTTCATTCTAATACTTTGTTTTAATTTGTTATGTGGACTTTTCATAGGGTTTTTATCTGATAACATTTTATTTTTTTGTGTTAATTTAGAATGATCCGAAACGATTAATCTTTTGGATCCTTCGCCACCATCAGTATAGTTTACTAAAGTCCCCTCATTTAAATTCAACCTACCATATTTTTTTATATAAAATATTTCAGACAAAATTGATTCTTCCCAAGATAAGTTATCATCAATAATCTCAACAGACCAAGATGTTTTTTTTGTTATTCTTAACCATTGAATGTTATGGGTATGTTTTGCAAATGCCCTACTATACGTATTGGTATCACATTTACCACTAACTTTCTTACTAACAGTTCCCCTACCAATATAAAACACTTCGTTAGTGTCTAATCTTCTATGTAAATATATGTAACATCTCATATATATAAATATATGGGTTTAGTATAAACACCCCATAAATTATTTTTTTTATTAATGTTTGGATATTAAAATAAAATGTATATCTTTGTTATGTAATTAAAAAAATAAATATGATATACACACCAGAATTAATTAAGTCAATCGCGCCGTCAGTGTTCGCAACCCAACCATCAGAAAAACTTTCCAATAGGTATGTATTTGTACCGACTATAGATATATTGGAAAATTTTCAAAAAGAGGGTTGGGATATTGCGTCAGTAAAACAAACGGGTAAAAGTGTTCACGGACTTCACGAGATCCGTTTACGTAACGGAGAATTACCAAAGGTAGGGGACACTTTAGTGGAAGCAATAATTTGTAACTCACATAATGGAATGTCAACACTATCAGTATCGGCAGGTTTATTTAGACTATGTTGTTCAAATGGACTTACAGTACCAACATCAACCGCAGAGTCATTTAACGTAAGACACCAACGATTTGATTTGGATGACGTAAAACGACTTACAGAATCATTCGCATCTAAATTACCAAAGATTGAGATGTCGGTAAATCGTATGATGGAGAAGGAACTATCTACAGACGAGAAGATTGATTTTTTACGTAAATCATCTGAGGTGAGATTTGGTCAAAACAAAGTATTAACAGATTTAGAAATGGTTGGTCTATTAGTACCAAACAGAACAGAAGACGAGGGGGACGATTTGTGGAGAGTATTAAATGTAGTACAAGAGAAGTTTGTCAGAGGAGGGGTGGAAATGTCATCACCAAAAGGACGAAGAACTAAACTAAAAGGTCTACAAAACATAATGGCTTTGAACAAAGTTAACACGAGACTTTGGGAATTAGCCGAGGAAATGATCTAAAAAGAAAAGGAAGTGAAAACTTCCTTTTTTTTATTTCATATTTTTTAAAACCATTTCTAAAGAGTAGATAGATTCGTGATCTTGTTTAGATTTTACTTTCTTAGACTTTAAGTAGTTTAAAGACTCAAGAACATCGTCTTTTTTTGATTTGTTAGAAACAGAAGAAACGGACATGTTACTTCCAACCTGAGTATAAATAGGTGTCTCCACATAAACGACCTCTTTTTGTTTAGGGTATAGGGAATTATATACCTCTAATGCTGTTTTAGCATGACGAGTAGTACAACGGATAACAAGGTATTTTAATAGTTCTTTCATATATCAAAGATACAAAAAAACAACTTATTTGCCTAACTATTTATAATATTTTTGAAGTAATATATTGTTGTCTTTAATCCGTCTTAAATTTTTAACAACGCCCTTTCTTGAGTTACCCTTTTTTAACTTCGTTATTTTACTTTTTTTTTTAAATAAATACTTTTAAAGTAATATTTATTATTTATGAGACAACGTCTTAAAAAAAATAAAGATAAAAAAGATGGATGTAATTAAAGAGATGGAAGATAATAACCAATCTAACTATAAAAAAGGTATAGATATTGCCGTTTCCATTTTAAAACAAGATTACCCATTTATTTTAGATTGGGATTATAAATATAATCCCGATTCACATAGATCGTCCATTTACCTATTATTAACTACTGATATGAAAGGGGTTTCTGAGTTTTATAATAGTCCGATACGAAGAATTTATGCTAATTCAGATAATGATACAACATACCCATTCACACCATTAGAATTGGCACTTGAACTTAATGAAGACCAAAAATACGATTTATTTAGGGAGTTAGAAAGACATTTACAAGAAATATACGATGAAATACCTGACGAATATAAATTTAAATTTTTTGGTCACGCATCAAATATGGATATACCAAAAGAATTAATGGTTGACGGGTTCAGATTTAAAAAACCAAAAGAAAATATAAATGAAAGTAAAACCGATGAGATTGAAAGAAACTTATCAGCAATAAATTCAATACTAAGTGAAATAAGTTGGGAAGGTCTCTGTGAAGTTTGGGTGGAATACAACGACACAAATAAAGACTATGAAATAAGATCCAAATCAACAAAAAGACATTTTAATTCTGATGAAATATTTAAAGAGTTAGGTTATTTAGATAATACTATAAGATCGATGGGGTTGAGTGTTTATATATTCACACCATGGTATGTAGAAAATTGTGAAGATGAACCTGAATTTTTGAACGAATCTAAAAAAGAATCAAAAGAATCTGTACGTGGGTCTGAGTTTTTAGATCTAATTAAAACTATTGTTGAAATATTCAAAAGTGAGTATACCATATGTGATATAGAAGTTGATTATAATGAAGATGATGAAATGTATGTCATTATGATTGTTTTTGATTCAGATGAGTTATTAAAAATAAGAGATAGGGGTTTATACGCAAGACAAATAAGAAATAGAATAGGTGAAGAAATTGTTAAATATATTCCTGATTTTATGAACTACTACGTCGGATCATATGTAAGACATTGTAAGGAACCAATAACGGAAGGACGTATCCAAGTCCCATCATCACAATATAATTCTTTAGAAAAAATTATTAACTTGGAGATGAGTGATAAGTATGATTGGTGGAAAGATATTAAAATTAACTATATTGAAAACGTCGAGTTTAGTAAGAACCACACATTAATTGAGGCTGAAGTAACGGTTGATGAAGAATGGGGTGGAAATCAATGGAATGAATATAATCCACACATGGAATTTCCCGGCAATAAAGGTTGGGAACCCCGATTCGATAACTATTATGAACGGGTGAGTTTGGGTGATATTATTGGTACTAATTTGGCTTATGATATAAGAGAAATTTTAGCCGATATTTTTACATATACATTAAATTTTGAAACAGAACATATGTCTTTTAGGAATTTAATGTTAATATTTGAATAACTATTTATAACTATGAAAAACTTAATTAGAAAAATATTAAAAGAAGAAGTTGTTAAAAAATACGAAAGACCAAATGAAAAAATTGAAAGACTAATTTATAATTGGTTGAATGACTATTTTGAAGGATCTCAAATGTATCAAATTAAGAGTTATGAATTTAGTTATACTTTTGAATGGTGTAAAGATGGGAAAGAAATTATGTCTGTTGTTATAGATTTTAATAATGACTACGATGCTTGGGATGATAAAAGAACAACAAATGAAAGGGATTTTGATAATGGAGAACTACAAATACCTAAAGAAATTGTGAATGAATTAATGTCTGATATACCAGTAAGAAGAGCATATTTAAGATATGTTATTGAAGAATGGTTTGATGACACATATTTAGGGGAAATACAAAATATAATGAAAAGAACTGACATAAGTATTGATAATTTTACCGAATACCCCGAAAGAGTTGAAACATGTGTACCACCAATGACAAAATCTGATGATGTCAATCTTGACGATATGATTGATTACATCGTTTCAAATACTTTATGGAAAAGAAAAGATTTGGAAAAAAGACATTTAGATGAACCTGGATATATTGAAAAATTGTATTTAGAAAAACTTCGTTCAGAAGAAATGAAAAGAGTAAGAGGACAATAATATAACACATAAAAAAAATAATTTGATCCCCACTTGTAAAAACGGGGATTTTTTTTTATCTTTGTATTATGGATGTTGTTTATGTTAAAAATGTTAATAATTTCTTAACGCCCAATCCCAAAGACAAATATAGTTATAATATATGGAACTATCTAAATTTTTAACAATAGTAATTCCTTGTAAAAACGAATTAAAAACAATAGATGCGACGCTAACTCTATTAAATTTCCAAGATAATATAAATAACGTAAAAGTTATTATTTCTGACTCATCCACCGATGAAACAACGTATCAATTGGAGTCAAGAACAAATGATCTGTTTGAATTAAAAATAATACAAGGGGGTCTTCCATCAAAGGCGAGAAACAACGGGGTAAGATATGTAAAAACACCGTATGTTTTATTCATTGACTCAGATATAGTGATACTTGATTCAAAACTACTAACGACCGTAACGAATATAATGTTACAAGAAGATATTGATTTACTAACAACAAAGATAAGAACAACAAACGGGAAGTATAACTATGTGTTTAGAACGTTTGATTTTATACAGAAGATATCCAAATTTATATCACCATTTTGTTTAGGTGGGTTTATGTTATTTAAAACAAGAACATTTAACAAATTAGGGGGGTTTAACGAAGAAGCGAAGGTTGCGGAGGATTATCTACTATCAAAACAAATTAAACCAAATAGATTTAAAATAATGAATACCACAGTATTCACACCACCAAGAAGATTTGATAATAAGGGGGTGTTATATATGATGAGGTTAATGATTAAGTCATTTTTAAATAGAAACAATAAACAGTTTTTTAAAAACGATAATACATATTGGAAATAGGTATGGATGATATTAAAGTATTACATTTAAAAAGTAACGCACAAAAATTAGAAACTTGGGTTGCGATGTTAAACGGGGAAATCATCGGACACATTTATTTGGAAAGAGAAGATAATAAAAAAATGAAATTCCTTGACGCTTGGGTTCACCAAGATCACAGAAGAAAGGGTGTTTATAGGGTATTATGGGAAACAAGATGGGAATATGTGAAAAAACATTTTGAAGGTTGGACAGCATACGCGTGGTGCAAACCGTCATCTCTACCATTATTATTAGAAAATGATTTCATATCGGGGGAAACATCGACGTATGTAGAAAAATTAATATAATGAAAACAAAAAAAGAAATTAAAAACCCATTAGATGAAACGATAAACATCTATGGAGCTATTACAACACCAAAAGAATTGATTAGAGAAACTTTAGTTAATTTTATGTGGGGATTTATGGGAAATTCAATTGTTGTCTTTATGTCTAAAGAAATCGATGTTATGGTGTTTATGAACTTCATACTTTATTACATATTAATATCGTATATTGTAAACAGAGACAAATATCAAACAAGATTAGGTAAATTTATTATTTTACCAGGATCTGCAGCGCTTGGAGCATATACAGGTTATAAAATTGCCCAGTACATATCAGTTTTACTATGAAAAAGTGGAGAACAATAATAATGAGTGACTTACACTTAGGATCAAGACAATCACAAACAACAAAGATACTTAAATTTTTAGAGAATAATGAATCAGAGATATTAATTCTTAATGGGGATATAATAGATGGTTGGGCAATGAAATCGAGCGGTAAATGGAACAAGGGTTGTTCAAAGATATTCAGAAAGTTCATGAAAAGATCTGAACAGGGCACAAAAGTGATTTACATAAGGGGAAACCACGACGATTTTTTAAAACCATTTGTACCGTTCAAGATGAATAACATAGAGATTGTAAGAAAGTATGTACACGAAGGAATAGACGGAAGAAAGTATTTTTGTTTCCACGGAGATGTGTTGGACTTTGTTATTATGAAAGTAAGATGGTTGGCGGTAATTGGTGGATGGTCATATGATTTTGTTATAAGATTAAATACATTTTATAACCATATAAGAAGAAAATTTAATCTACCATACCATTCACTGGCAAATACAATCAAACAGTCAGTAAAGGGAGCGATTAATTTTGTGTCAGATTTTGAGGATAACGCAAAGGGATTAACAAAACAAAAGGGGTATGATGTTGCGGTATGCGGACACATTCATCAACCTAAATTAGATATTAACTATATGAATTCAGGAGACTTCTGTGAGAACTCAACTTGTTTGGTGGAAGACTTTAGTGGTAATTGGAATATCATATATTTATAATATATGAACCTACAAGAATCCATAAAAAGAATATTAAGGGAGTATTTGGAAGAAGCGAGATTGTCAGATCTTTTAAAAGTTACTGGAGATAAAAATGAATTACACAAATATATTGAAAAAGAAAAATCAAAAGATTTTGAAATAGATAGGGAGTTACCAACACAATTAACACTAAAAAAAAGATACAATAACAAAAAAATAAAAGTTAATTTTAATTGGTTTGATAATTCGAAACATGATTTAAAAAAGAGGATTAAAGAAAGGACAAACTTCAGAACGATTTCAGAATTCGCCCAAGAATTTAATGACTCAATTAATTATATCTTACCAGATGAACTCGGGGTTAATATAAATGAAAATGGTAGATACGCTATTAGTTTAACTGAAAATCAAATTACAATTATATTTTCAATCAAATTAGATAAGCTTGACGATAACCAAATAGATATCAACATCATTACGGTTTTACCAAAAAACCAAATAGACGAAAAAAATATATTAAATTTCTTTGCGTATTAGAATAATCTTTGTATATTTGTTATATGAAATTCAAAGATGAAATAAAGGCAAAACAGTTAGTTTCGGAGATAGTATCAAGCGAATATGTGAACGTAGTTTCAGGTAAAGGATTATCTTTCAATGATGGTATTATCTATGATAAGAATTTCTCACACATTACAAATGATAATGAATATCCTTTAATCGAAGAAAAAGTCAAATCAATAGTTAATTTAATAAACGAAAATCCAAATTTAGTTCATAAAGATCTTGAAGATGAGCTATGGTATATGGTTTAAAAGAATAATTCCCATTTGTAAAAGTGGGGATTTTTTTTATCTTTGTATTATGGAAATGAGCGAAAAGACGAATATAGATTGGGATTATAGATACCATTATTAGTAAGAACATGTTAGTCGAATACATAAAAGATATAATAGATGATAGTAGGTGGGATGTTGAACTCACCGACGGAAAATACATTGTTAAACGAATAATGGATTGCAAAGATAATGATTTTACTTATAAATTAGGAGAACCCGCAACACATTGGATGAGTAAACAAATTAAAATTCAGTTAAGAATTTATTTACCTGAAGATATGTTTGAAGTTAAATATGAATTTATAAATGCTCCAAAACCTAACATGAGCCGTTTTTATAATTCTGCAAATACTTCTTATCAAATTAGTTATACGGGAATAATAATAGAAAGATCCGAATTATAATAATGTAGTATTTATTAATATGAACCTACAAGAATCCATAAGAAAAGTATTAAGGGAAGAAATGTACCCAAAAAAAGAGGCGTTGTTAAACATTATTAAAGAAGAAGGTTTATACAACTTCATAAAAGACACGGGATTAAGTTATAATGATATATATTTTAAAATAGGGGAACTACCAAGAGAAGTTAAAATACAATACCTCAAAGATGTTACAAATGATTTACAACAAACACCACATGAATTAGATCTTACATTTATCACAGGATCAATACCACTATATGAAAATGATAATTGGCAAACGGTTTATGTTGAATACCTTACAAATGAGGGTAATATTTTAAGGGTTCATTTGGCAACGTTTGACGGTGATGGGGGTGTTGATGATTTTAATACAATACACGAAGATGATTTAGATTATGAAACTTTAGACACACTTGTAAGTGAAATATCCGATAAACTACAACACAAAAGAATGTGATATGAACCTACAAGAATCCATAAGAAAAGTATTAAGGGAAGAAACGGACCCAAAAAAAGAAGGGTTGTTAAATCTAATTGAAGAATGGTTTGAGGACACATACTTGGATAAAATTCAAAGAATGTTAAATAGAAATGATTTACATTTGGATCGTGTATCGGTTTCTACATATAAAAGAGAAGGTAACATATGTATACCACCAATTAAAACAACACCTGAAGATGTGACAGAAGAAGATATGATACAACATATTCTTAAAACTACACTTTATAAAAGAAACGAAATACTCAAACATGAAGAAGAAAAACCAGGTTGGATTGAAAAAACATATTTACAAAAACTTCGTAGTGCTGAGTATGATAGATTAAATAGACAATAATGAAACAAGTTATTGAAGATATATTAAATAATATGATATTACCCGAACATAAAGACATTTTATGTGGGTATAAAATATTAATGCCAAACGAAAGGTTTGATTTTCTTGGTAAAACGTCATTTGAATCGCCAAGAATAACTTTATATTTTAAAGATTCGGTAAACACAACATTTAGGTTAAGAGACACAATAGAAGAAATGATGGATGAGGTTTGGACTACAATATACAATTATACAAACGTTGCGACTGATCTTTATTACAGGAAAGTTGCAATTTGTGATGATGATGAGGTAATTGAAGAATCGGAAAACAAAAAATCAAACTATGTTAATGTAATTAAACAACTTGTAGAACCATTTAAAGATGAAGATTGTGTTTGTGATATAGATGTTTCATACGACGAGGAAGATGATATGTATGGTGTGTATGTTGTTCTAGGGCATGAAGAATTAAATGATAATTTTTTCTCATCATCTGCTATGGGGTTCTACGCAAAAAAATTAAGGGTCGATATTAATAAAACCATTGTGGATTACTTACCAATCAAAAACTTATATGTCGGTTCTTATGGAGCACCTAATTGTGATTGGAAACCGTATGGGCATTAAACACGCAAAGTAGATACATACATTAATATACATAGAACACACGACAGACACTTAGGTTCGTATATTTCATGGGATACAAATGTTCCTGTTATACGCACTAATGAAACGGTTTAAAATGATGTTAGAGTATAGAATTAATTTACTCACTCATCTCTACCGTTCATTTCATTCACTACGTTCTTCGTTCATAATTTAATTCTATACTCTTTATCGTCTATTTACACGATATTTTAAATTATCGTTCATTTAGACGATAATTACATTTCTATAAAGGTTCTGTGGTAATTAATGGGGCCTATCTTAAATCATAATGTAATATAGTATTAACAAAATACTGTACAAATGTAAAAAGTATTTACACTTAGCACTAAAATATAATGTACGTTCCATCGACAAAGGTATAATGTATGTCGAAAATAATAAGAATAATCGACATATACCATTTCCCCCCATTTAATACTACGTTTAATAGAGTGTCCCCCATTATCTATATGGATATATAAGTAAGATGTATCAGGTATGTTCCAATAATATACAGATGAGGTGTTCACTAAAAGGAGGTGATCAGTGACACTGATCAAAGGAAAATAATGAACAAGATAAGTTGTATGTATAACGAACAATACGAAGTGGTATTATATATGGACTGATGTTTTGTAGTAGATAAGTAAGGATAAACCTGACTGTATAACTATATTTAGTAAGTCCCACATATTACCACCATTATAATATCTGTATAAGTAATCCTAATCTTCGTTGGGGGTTATTATATGACACATTTACATGTTCCATACGTTGGATATACTTTAGGACTTCGTCTCCGCGGCTCCTACAATATAAGAACACTTTTTAGCTGGAAAATATATATACCTAAAAAAATGGTCCTACAGATACCTACAGAGGGGGTTTTTAGGGTACAGATAGCAACAGGGGAATAAATGGATCTAAAATAGATTATTATACGGTGGGGAAAAGTGGTAAAGGGGATTGTCCCCAGTGTAAAGCGAGACTGACATTTTGTCATTTCCAAATAATTTAACATAAATTAATGTCAAGAAGTTATTAACAATTCCCCCCTGTCAGTATGTCAGACGTAAATAACTATTTATTTATCAACAAATACTTATTAACATTCAGGTATATGGAAGGTGTAGAGAAGTTTTTAAAAGAACAATTCATCCCCAAGGTGGTGGAAGATAAGATGGGAATCAAATGTTTATTTCAACATAAGGATAAGTTAGTGGAAGATGGGGTTGTATTTTTTGAGTTCGCTAAAAGGACATGGAGTAAAAAACCTATTATGTCTAATAGACAATTTATAATTGTGGATGCAGATATGAGAGACGTGTTAACATTTCTAAACTCTTATTACAATATATCAGAAGAAGACTACGCAACAGTTAGAAAAGTAATTATAGACATGGGGGTAGAACATATAGAAAGGTTCTATGGTAATGATTAATCAAAGGGTTCTATATTTTCATCTGTAAGGATGTGACGTTTAATCCAATAGTATTGTTTAGATCCTTTATAATATTCAATTATAAAAACACAGTATAACATCCCAAACCAAAATAGAGACATAATAATACCAAAGGTTAATAGAATAGATTCAATCATTGTGGTTAGTTATTTTATAAGTATATGATAAGATGTGAACCGAATCAATGGGAGTCTTTATCTTTTTAATAGTATTGGTATATTTATAATAGAAGACCATTTCCCCCCATGGTAGGGGATTAGTTAATCAAAGTCCTGGTGACTTGTAAAGATTAAGATGATATCAAACAAAATTAAATGTCACTTTCCTATTTATGATGGGGAATTTTTTTATGCTCTATTATTTGGCAGTCTCAATTATTTTTCGTAACTTAGCTCTGTAACTGTTAATAACAATGGGGACCGAGTGGACTCCCGCGTGCTTATATGTTTCCCCCATATAAAAGTATAAGGTAAGCTACCTCTGATTAAGCTCCATCGGTTGTTCCCCCAAGCCCGTCTTCTATGACAAACTTACGTAAGTCATGTTTTTAACTGGTCTCCCAAGTGACAATATAAAGGTACGTATAATAAATGACATACACAAATATTAATTCATCTTTTTTACTAATAGTTGATATCTAATTGTCATTGGGGTATTATCTGTACTTAGACATTCATAGGTGATCATTGTATTGGATAGACTACCAATACCTTTGTACCCCTCATCTCTTCTAACATTAAATCCCTTATTGATTTCAATTCTATTGTTAATCTCTTGTTCTATCTTACTACGAGATGAGAATACTTCGATGTCATAGAAATGAAATCTGTTATCAACATTACTTAATCCCCCTGTATATAGTACGTATGTTTTTTTCATAGTACAAAGATACGTATAGTATTTGAATTGGGGATGAATTGTTC
>Ga0247722_10001607_pt1 | contig 12380 bp, 17 predicted proteins | sample MSEWelMarce3H_FC_FD_189094 | JGI IMG/M metagenome (GOLD analysis project Ga0247722, IMG submission 189094) | Subsurface sediment microbial communities from gas well in West Virginia, United States - MSEEL Well Study Marcellus 3H_FC | ecosystem: Environmental > Terrestrial > Deep subsurface >... | reverse complement strand
TATTAACTATGGGGTTCAAATACAAGACCCAACGCAGTCATTCCTGAGCGCTTTCCAAACAGGTGCAAGCATTCAGGAGTCAAGGCTTAAGCAAGAGCAACAGCAACAGCAATTGGCCAACCAAAAGCTGATTCAAGAAGGCTTTGCAAAGTTGCGCCAACCAAATGCAACCGCAGCTGATTACGCCAATCTTGCAATGGTCTTGCCAGAAACACAGGCAAAGTCTGTGCGCGAGAGTTTTAATATGTTGTCAGGTGAACGTCAGAATGCAGCATTGCAACAATCTGGCCAAGTTTTCTCTGCCTTTAGATCAGGACAACCAGAGATCGCTATCAGCCTGCTTGATCGTCAGATCGAAGGCAAGCGCAATAGTGGCGACGAGGAAGGTGCAAAATTCTTGGAGACTTGGCGAAATGTGGCCAAAGAAAATCCAAAGGCCACCGAGGACTACTTTGGCTTCACTATCTCTCAGATGCCAGGTGGCGACAAGGTAATTGAAAGCGCAGTCAAACTTGGTGGTGAACTCAGGGCGCAAGCCAAAGCACCAGCAGAATTGAATGAGGCCATTGCTAAAGCTGACAAAGCTGTGGCAGACGCAACTACTGCTCAGGCCACAGCCGCCAATGCAGCAGAAAGAGCAAAAGCAGATGCAGACAAAGCGGTGGCAGACGCTCAAAAAGCGAAAGTGCAAGCCCAATATGCAGAAAAAGTTGAAATTGCAGGCCTGAACAAGACCAACTGGGACATCAACAATCTGCGCAGCCAAATTGGTGATCGTTCTGCACGTTTGAATCTTGACACTCAAAAAACAGCGGCAGATGTTGCTGAAAAAATGTCTAGCATTCAGAGCAAGTTGAATGACATTCCAGCAGACACTCGCAAGCTGATCAACGAGTCTGCGACCCTATCAGCAACCTCTAAGCAATCAGCCCAGCAGTTTAATGACTTGGCAAAGCGACTTGATGAGGCTGGTGGTGGTTATGGTGTGTTCTCAAGTGCCTCAGACTTCTTGAAAAAGGGCGCAGGTTTCCAAGGCGGCATGACGCAACTGCGTCAAGAATACACACGCCTTCGCAACACAGCGGCCATCAAGTCCTTGCCACCAGGCCCAGCCACCGACAAAGACATTGCAATGGCTCTAAAAGGATTCCCAAGCGACAACGCATCTGCTGGTGACTTGTCCAGCTTCTTGCGTGGTATGGCCAAACTGCAAGACGTTGATGCATCCATCAACAATGCGAAGACTGACTGGCTTGCCCAGAACAACGGAACGCTCACACGTGCCAAGAACACATTTGTTGCTGGTGACTATGCAACCAAGCCTGGTGAGACATTCAACGACTTTGCGCAACGAATCGTTGGAGATGTGTCGAAAAAATATCGCTCACCAGAGCAGATGGCAGAAGACAGACGCCAGCAACTTGTTTCTCAGATTCCAACTAATCAAGCACAAGTTCCAGCGGCTGCAGCAGCGGCTGCACCTGCAAATATTCGATCACAGGCTGACGCAATCCTGCGCGGAGGTCAATAAATGGCAACAGCCGACGAATACGCAGCATGGATCGTCAAGAATTCCGCCAAGCGCGGAACTCCTGAGTTTGACACCGTGGCACAGGCATACCAGCTTGCCAAGGCAGAAGAAACTACAGCAGTCACGCAACAACAGATTGCACAACCACCAGCACAGCCTAGCATTGGCCAACAAATTGTCGGTGCTGGAGAAACAGCCCTGACATTAGGAACTGGCGCAGTCGGTGGAACACTTGGAACATTGGCTGGAACGCTGCAAGGCTTATCACAGCAAATTCTGTCAGGAAACTTTGGCACACCAGAAGCCATGCGTGCGGTCGAGAAGGCCGCAGCTGAAGGTGCACAAGCGCTTACATACCAGCCACGCACTCAAGCTGGCCAAGAGCAGGTGCAGGCCGTTGGTCAAGTATTAGCCAACGTCTTGCCACCAGTTTTGCCTGCAATCGCAGCCCCAGGCGCTGTTATGCAAGCCGCACGAACAGCAGTCCCAACCGTTGGTGCAGCAGGTCAGATTGCAGGCGCAGCAGGTCGTCGGGTAGCCACCGCAACAGGACAAGCCATTGCAAAGCCTGTACAAGCGGCCACAACAGCCGTTCGTGAGACTCTTGGTATGGAAGTAGCACCAGCACCAGCGCAAACCGGTGCACGTGTCTCAGCTGGTGCAGCAGCAACCCCAGAGGCTTTGCGTCGAACCACTACTGCCGAAAGTCTGCCAGTACCAGTCACTCTGACAAAAGGTGCAGCCACCAGAGATGCCCAGCAACTTGCCTTTGAAAAAGAACAGATCAAGAGTGATCTTGGTGGACCACTGCGCCAACGTGCTGAGGAAAACAATCTGCAAGCCTTGCAGAACTTTGACGCTTTGGCTGAAATGACAGATGCCCAACTCATGGACTTATCCAGCACAGGAGGCGCAGTCGTCAAATCATTGACAGAAGGCCTAACAGCAGCCAAGAACAGAACTCGCGCAGCCTACAAAGCAGCCGAGAAAGCTGGCGAGCTGGAGAACAACGTCACTCTCAACACCGTGGTGGACTACATCAACGAGAACATCCCAGAAGGCGACTTGGCTCCGATACTCAAGGCAGCACAACAGAAAGCCATTGCAATCGGTGCGGCAGTCCCAGATGCAAATGGCAGGCTTGTGGCCCAGCCTATCACCTTACGCCAAGCTGAAAGCCTGCGCCAGACATTCCAGCGTGCTGGTTTTGAAGGTGCAGATCAGTTTCATGGTGGAAGCCTCAAACGAGCTTTTGATGTTGAGACAGAAGGACTTGGTGGTGATCTCTACAAAAAGGCCCGTCAAATTCGCCTTGAACAGGCACGCAAGTTTGAAAATCGCGCCATTGTTGCTCGACTTATCAAAAACCGCAAAGGCATGGAAGACCCACAGGTTGCAGCCGATCAAGTTTTCCGCAAGTCCATTTTGAACTCGTCACCAGAGGAAATTACTTTTCTGAAGCGTGTTCTTTTGACAAGCGGAAACGATGGACAGCAAGCCTTCAAAGAGTTGCAAGGAGCCACTGTGCGCCACCTCAGAGATGAGGCGACAAAAGGCATGGGCATGGACTCGCAAGACCGTCCTTTGATCTCCCCAGCCAAGCTACACCAGTCTGTGCAAGCACTTGATGCCAATGGCCGACTCGATGTCATCCTTGGCAAGAAAAACGCACAGATTGTGCGCGACCTTGATGATGTTGTGCGCTACGTCACCACAGTGCCACCAGGCACGTTGGTGAACAGCTCAGGAACAGCAGGAACTCTTTTGGCAGCAATGGCAGAAGCAGGCGCGACAGGTGCATTAACTGGCCTACCATTGCCGGTGGCATCTGGCATACGTCAGATCATTAAAATGCGACAAGAAGGTCGCACCAAGGCCAAGATCAATGAAGCCCTCAATGCATTGCCACAAGTGCAACCTTGAGCGACAATTCGACCAGGAGAACCAATAAATGTCCGCACTCTCAATTCAAGCACCGTATCCAGCATTTGCTGGAACTGACGGACAGCCATTGGAAAATGGTTATATTTGGATTGGCACTGTCAATCTAAACCCACAAGTCAATCCGATTAGCGTCTATTGGGATGCTGCTCTAACGATTCCTGCTGTCCAACCCATTCGCACATTAAACGGCTACCCAAGCTACCAAGGCACACCATCTCGTTTTTATGCTGGAAACGATTACAGCATTCAAGTGCTGGACAGCAAAGGTAGCGTGGTTTACACATCATTTAATAATAATGCTGGCTCTGGTTCAATTGCCTTTAATGCGACAGGTGATGGAACGACAACAATCTTTGCGGTGTCTTTTACCCCGTCTGCAATCTATATCAATGGCGTATATCAAAACCAAAATACATATACTGTATCGTCTGGGAATGTGACATTCAGTCAAGCGCCACCAATCACATCTATCATTGAATTTGTCCTGAGTTAAGGAGTCAAAAATGTTAAAAACCGTCTCGTCCATCACCAACGCCCTCGGTGCTTTGAACTACAAAGGCACATGGGACGCCAATGCAAACAGCCCTGCTCTAGCTTCTAGCGTAGGCACAAAGGGTGATTATTACGTTGTAGGTACTGCTGGCAGTACAACTCTAAATGGTATTAGTAATTGGGGTGTTGGTGATTGGGCTGCATTCAATGGATCAGTCTGGCAAAGAGTTGAGGGTGGAGCAGACTTGAATGGCGTGAATTTATCTGTTTCAGGTACAAGCACCCTGTCGGGTTTAACCGCATCTACTGCGCTGGCACTGAACGCAAGCAAAGAGATCGTCAGCGTCACCAATACAGGAACTGGCAACAACGTGCTTGCAACAGCCCCGACTTTGGTTGGCGATGTATCTCTATCCACAGGCAACCTAATAATTGGAACATCTGGGAAAGGCATTGACTTTTCGATTACATCTCACCCAGCAGGCATGACCAGCGAGTTGTTGGCTGATTATGAAGAAGGTACTTGGACTCCTGCTTACACCACCAGTGCTGGTGCATACGCAAGCGTAACTCACTCCATCCAGCTTGGACAGTATCGCAAAGTTGGCAGTTTGGTTTACATCACGCTGTCATTGAGAACTTCTGCGGCAGATATTACTGGTGCAACAGGCCAAATGCTTATCTCAGGTTTGCCATATACAGCGGCTACACAAGCCCAAGGAATTGCAAGCATGAGCGTTAGTTATTCCAGCTTATATGCAAATGTAAGACCTATGGGCGCTTATGTTCCTAGTGGTGCAAGTACGATGTATTTGACCTACATCATAAGTCCAGTTGGCTCGAACTGGAGTGAACTTAATGCAACTGAATTGTCTACTGGAAATCCAGCCAACATTCTTGTGTTGTCCGGTTGCTACATTGCAGCTTAAGGAATAAACATGGCACTGACAAAAGTTACTTATTCGATGATTGACGGGGCGTATGCCAACGTCAAAGATTTTGGTGCGGTTGGCAATGGGGTTGCCAATGACACAGTTGCCATTCAAGCAGCAATCAACAGTCTTGCTGTCACTGGTGGCACTGTGTTTTTTCCAGAAGGAACTTATCTTATTGCTCGAAATATTGGAAGCAATGACCGATGGGGCGTTAAGGTCACAGCAAGCAACATCAATTTAGTTGGCAACAAAGCCTTTATTCGTAGATTTAACACCGACATTTCAACATACGCATTGTCTTACCCACCAGTGTTTATTGGAACACCTGATAGCAATGTCGCAGCAGCTACGCAAAATGTGACAATTCAAGGCCTCACCTTTATTGGTGAAAACGTGCGACACAATGTGCCTGGTGCTGGAATTTTTGATTTTAGAACTGCCATTGTGTTTAAAAACACATCAAACACTTCAGTGCTTAATTGTAGTTTTACAAAAGTGGATTCATCGGCAATTTGCTATGAACAAATTGCAACATTCGACTATGTAAACAACGTTTACTACAACACCACAAAAAATTACAAATCAAAAATTAGCGGTTGCACTTTTATTGCTGAACCCCATGCTGTTCCAGGCCGAGGCCAACTGCACTGTATCAATGCTGATGGTATTGATGGCTTGGTGATTGATGGCAATTCTTTTGAGTGGACTGACGTTTGCTTGTCGGGTGAATCTACTTACGACACAGCCGATCAGCCAGAAACCGCGACATTTACTTATACTTCACCAGCATCACGCGCTGCACTTGGTGCTGTAAAGCGTCAGACACGCGACATTATCTTTTCTAACAATAACTGCTACAACTGCTCAGAGCATCCAGCCTATCCAGCAATGGTCAGCGTAGTTATTTCTGGTAACACATTCACAACAGACACTCCCCTGATTTGCGACACAAGCCCAATTCAGTTGCGTTGCCGTGGCGTATCGGTTACGGGTAACACTGTTATTGGGTACTCAAATTTCATTTCAATTACCACCCCATCATCGCAAGTCACGGTGTCTGGAAATGTTTTTTATGCTAACGATGTTGCAGATAAAGAAGGTGGAGCAATCCAAATTCAATCTGCTGGATTGGCTTCATACATTACAAACAGAAGCCCTTACTTGACAATGATTCCAATGGGTGACATTGCAATCACAGGAAACAATATTGTTGGCCCTGAAGCCTTAGTGCCAACTGGACAGCTTTATCAAAATGCTGTTCGTGTCTACACTGACGCATATGATGCTACAAACTTTCCAGATGGGCAGATTTTAAGCATTGCAATTAGCGGTAACACTTTTAGCAATTGGCAAAACGGCTTTTACTTTATTGATGATCAATATCGCAATATGGTCATCAGCAACAACGTGCTGAGAGGAAAGCCATTTGTTGAAGCTGGTTTCAATGGCTCGACAACCATGCTGACTCGATCAGTCATATTGACTTATGGTCAAGTTGAGGCTGAAGGTCGGTATGCAAGTTTTGTCAACAATACAGTTTATGGCGCAAAGTATTTTCACGATACATTCCGTTTAGACGCTCCCGCCAACTCTTTGTATTCGCCTGAGCCAATTCAAGGCAATAGGCTTGATTACATTCAAAACATTAAAACACCTGTGGTGCGTGAATTTAATGCGTTAAACCATTTTGTTAATAATGTTGGAGGGTCTTTTCTTGATAGAGCATGGTCTACTGACATGATGATGAATTCATTGTCTGATGGCACTGGAACAACGGAATTAAAATGGAACTTTGCCTATGGTGGCGGCCCAACAAGCTCTTTGCTTTTTTATCCAAGCGATTCTGGCCCACCTATTCGCATCAATCAAAAAAGCACTTGGACTCCATCACAAGGGTCAGGGCTAACTGTTGTTGGCGCATTTGCATCGGCTGGTGAGTATGTTCGTAATGGCAACATGATAACCATCAATGGCTATGTTGAGGGTTCTACTAGCGTGGCTTGCGCTGCGGGTGGAATTTTAACTTCTAGTTTACCATTTGCACCTGATGGAAGTGTAGTTGCATTTTACACTGGTACAGCCGCTAATTCAGCAATAACATCAGGAAGTCAAATTTTGGTTACTTCCAATATCAATACAGTAGGCGCTATTACAGCGGCAAGCCGGATTTATTTCACGGCAACCTACTTTATCGTTTTAGTTTGATTACAGGAGAAAATCATGGCTTTAAAAAAGAATTTTGAACATAACGGAATGAAAATTGTTGATGGCTGTTTGAAAGTAATCAACGTGAATGGCGATAAAAATCGTGTGGCTGCTGTGTTGTCTTATGCAGTAAATCAGTCTCACGATCTGATTAAGACGCAGCAATTTAGCTTTGTGCCAAGCATGGATGATGGCAACTTTATCCAGCAAGCCTACAAATACATCAAGTCATTAAATGGCTTTGAAGACGCAACCGATTGTTAAACCAAAGCCCAAGTGGATTCTTGGGTCATACTAGGAGAGCATCATGCTTGAGAAAATTGAAATTGTTGACAAAATTGAAGTAATCGAAAATGGATGCGTACAAGTACGCACTAAAACTGCCATCATGGAAGATGGTAAACAGATCAGTGGCACATTCAGCCGCCATGTTGTTGCTCCAGGCGATGATTACAGTGGTGAAGATAATCGTGTCAAGGCCATTTGTGCCGCCACTCACACGGCTGACGTAATTGCTACATACAAAGCGGCTCAAGAAGCTGCAAAAGGAGTCTGACATGGCCGGTAATTCACAAATCGCATTCTCACCACTTGGCAAGACCATTGCAGTGGCAGCAGCTGCATCCGCACCTACTGGCATCCAAGCGCCTGTCTATGCTAAATTTAACCCTCAGAACGCAGGCCAGTACAGATTCATCAACAATGGAACGACCACCGTATTCTTGGGAACTGGCCCCACAGCTGCACTGGCTCAGGCCGCTGCCGTTGCTCCAGTGGCTGGAACACCTTCAGACGCCATCGTGCTGGTGCCTGGTGCTGTTGAGGTCTTGCGCTTCAATATCGACACATACTTCAGCGGTCTGTCCAGCTCGGCAGCCACGGTGTACATCACGCCAGGCCAAGGCCTCTAATGTTAGGGACTGATGTTATGGCAGTAGAAGGAAACGAGATCGACCTTGTCAAGTATGGCGTGCTCTGGCAAAAAGTTCAGGACATGGACAAAAAAATGGACAAGGTCGAGCGCCAGCTCGAAGAACTGGTGGCGCTGGCAAACAAAGGTCGTGGAGGCCTTTGGTTTGGCATGACCGTGGTCTCTGGCGTTTCTGCCGTGGTCGGTTACCTACTTAATTATTGGAAGCATTGAAATATGGACTTGCGATTGCTTTAATGCTATCGCAAGCCTCATCAACTGAATATAGGTGCGTCCGATGGGCATGGACGGGTGATGTTTTTAATCGCAAAGTGGTATGCCTTGAGTGGAAAAAGGTAGAGCGAAAATGATCGACCCAATTACAGCCCTAGCAGGACTACAGACTGCAATCAGCGTAGTCAAAAAAGCCAGCAAGGTCGCAAATGATCTGGCTGGTTTAGCACCGTCTATTGCCAAGATGTTTGATGCCAAAAGCGTGGCCACCAAAGCAATGGTGGAGGCCAAACGCTCTGGCAACAAGTCAAACCTTGGCACAGCCTTACAAATTGAGATGGCGCTCGATGAGGCCAAGCGTTTCGAGGCCGAGTTGATGATGCTGTTTCAAGCCACTGGCCGCGCTGACGTATGGCAAAAGATCAAAGAGCGCCAGCAGCAAATGGACATTGAGGATGCTCATTTAGCCAGGCAAGCAAAGGCGGATGAAAAAAAACGCAAAGAGGCCGAGGCCGAGCAGCTGGAGTGGGCAGTTGCGATTGTTGTGATCGTGATGCTCATTGGTGCTATTGGCTGGGGTATCAACGAGGTTGCTGAACTGTGCGCCAGATCAAGGTGTGGTCGGTGAATGAATACCAAAAACAATTCGACCTCTTTCTCAAAATTTTCGTGCGTATGTGCATTGCGTGGTATGTATTGGGCCTGCTTAAGTTCCTGCCGGACGAGCTGGCCGACAAGGTTGTCAATAAACTACTTGGAATGGTTGGACTATGAGTGACGAAAAGCCAGCAGACATATTGAGCAAGGTGCTGTCCTATGTGGATAGCCCATTCAAACTGTTTGCGCTGATACTCATGGCGGTGTTTGCGTTTGCTGGCTACTTTGTTTGGCAGAACCAAGAGTTGCTGATGGGCGCATACAAAGAGTCCAAGAAGATGCCAAGCATTGTTGAGGACAGAGTGGAAGACGCTGCTGCTCACCTGTTCAAAACCACCAATGCCACCATTGTGGCGGTGTTCAAAGTAAACCCCATGTTTGGAACCAGAGTTCTGTACCGCGCTTACACCAAAGAAGGCCGAGACAAAACTAACGATGGGCTTGATGTTGGCTTGTTTACCCAGAACGCAGCCAACAACGCTGATGTGGTCAAGCTGATGGCCAGCGAGATTCCTTGCGGTGAATACCGTTCAGCGCAATCCGAAATGGGCCTGTGGTACATCGCCAAGGGCGTTACCTACACATGTCGGATTAGCATTCCACCTGACCCCAATCGATTTGTCGGCCAAATTACTGTTGGCTGGGATAATGAGCCAGCCGACATTCAAGTGGCAAGGACCATGATGGAAATTGCAGCAACCATGCTTTCAAGGAGCAAACAATGATCGCACTCGACGCAATTCTGAACGTGGGCGGCAAGCTCATCGACAAGCTCATTCCTGACCCAGAGGCCAAGGCCAAAGCGCAACTGGAGTTGGCAAAGCTGGCGCAAGATGGTGAGCTGGCAAAGATGGCCAACGACACTAAACTGTTTGAGGTGGAGCAGCAGAACACCACAGACCGCTGGACAGCAGACATGGGGTCAGACTCTTGGCTGTCTAAAAACATTCGCCCAATGGCCCTGATAGCCATCTTCTTGGCCTATTTTATTTTCACAGCCATGTCAGCTTTTGGATACAACGCTCAGGAATCCTATGTCCAGCTGCTTGGCCAATGGGGACAGATTATTTTCTTGGCCTACTTTGGTGGCCGCACTGTTGAGAAACTCGCAGACATGAGGAGCAAGAAGTGAATCTCACACCACATTTCACACTCGAAGAACTAACGGCATCAGAGACCGCAGAACGCAACGGCTGGGACAACAGCCCCAATGACACCGAGCTGGCCAATCTAACGCGCTTGGCAGACTTTCTGGAGCAAGTGAAGGTGGTGCTGGGTGGCAAGCCGATCATGATCAGCTCAGGCCTGCGCACCAAGAAGGTCAATGACGCAGTTGGAAGCAAGGACACCAGCCAACACCGGACTGGCTGCGCTGCCGACTTCAAGGTGCCAGGCATGACACCAGATCAAGTGGTCAAGACAATCGTGGCCAGTGGCATTGGCTACGACCAAGTGATTCGTGAGTTTGATCGTTGGACCCACATCAGCATCTCCAACAGCGAGGACACCAGCCCACGCAAGCAGGCGCTGATCATCGATAAGGCTGGCACCAGACCCTACGCATAAGTGGCCACCACAATCGCCACAAAAGCCATCCACAGCACGCCAAGAATGGCAATCAACAGCCAATAAGAAAAGCGCCTGAGAAGGCGCTTAGATGTTGAAGGCTTAGGATCACAATAAATGCGAACAGGGCAGTCACGGCCCTGAGTGCAATTGCCGTACTCGTCGCAACAGTTCATGTGTTCTTCTCCTTGAGTTTGGCTTCAATGGCTCGGGCAATGTCAATGCGATGCTGATCCCAAGGAACTGTGTAGTCAACACTGCGCCATGCCTTGTCAATTTCTTCATCCGTCAGCCCTACCCATGTGCGCTGTGCTACTTCTTTGCCACGATGAAGACCTGACATATAAGCAATCGTCAGTTCATCTGAATGGTCAGGCTCATTCTTCGCCAACTTGCAATCAGGATGGTGGTCAGTCCAAACGCAATGTGAATCGCAGAACTTTTCCCAAGAACGCTCATGCTGTGCTACTAGCTTGGCAAAGGCTTCAAGAAACTGTAATTCGCCATCATCGTTAAACCAAACGCTCCATCCCGCTTGTTTAGCCATCTCAATGATTTCATCTTGTGTCATGACGACCACCATGCCACCAAGATGACGGCCAAGCCAACGCCAATGCCAAAGGCCAGCACATAGCCAGCCACGCGCTCCCAAAGCGGCTCTGGTCGGCCATAGCCCTGCACCCATGTGCAGTCTGCAAAATTACGTGGTGTTTGAAAGTTTGAGTTTTTCACGATCAGCTCCTTGCTGGTTGGTTAATGTGGTCACATCTTACCACGAAGTCCCACAATCAATGCAACTAGGTACAAACCCTAGATTGATGTGATCTCCACATCATGCGGTCTGCGCTTGCCATCGAGCAGGTCATGCAAGCGTTTTTCAGTCAGCCGGTGGCATCGATACATGGTGCGAGCAGGCAACATATTCAGAAGCTCGGCATAGTCGCTCAGAATCGAGCGTACAGCCTGAATTCCGACTCCATCCATACGAATGGTGCCACCGGCCCTGTTTCGCTTGCCAGCGACCGCCAAAGCGGTAATGGCATCCATCAGCAAGCCACTGGAGTCCTCGCAGACTTTCATCTCGACTACCAGCGTCTCCATGAGGTTGATCGCATCGCTGACAACCCGCCAGTCGTCCGTGGTGGGCTCTGGCGCGGTCTCCATCGCATGCAGGCCTTGGTACATCATGGTGAGCTGGTGCGTGCGAAACTTCTCAGGCAATGGCTCGGTCGGACTGGCCATCATCTCGTCGAGGATGGTGTAGTGCCTTGGCCTTGGCTGTGCCTTGCGTTTTTTCACGCAAGCACCCCAGCATCCCTGAAACCAACAAGAATCGGATGAGGCCGTGGAATCTCCATGCCTATCCGTCTCCACAGGTGCAGGCAGTTTGGATGGTTGTTGACCCACTCGCTCTTTGGTGGATGGTACTGAATGACGCAGTCCTCATCATCCCAAAACATTTCTTTGACCTGGCACATCTCGTCCCAAGTTGGGCAACGGTCGCGTCGAGAGACGCTGACATGCTCCCAGCCTCCACCATCACTGGCCAAAACCAGTAACTTCTGCTGGTGCTTCAAAGACACGATGAACATGCCATTGTTGCCAAAGGATTCGTCGCTGGCCATCTTGCCTTCGCGCACACGGTATTTTTCAGGAATCTTGAACATCAATAACCTCTCCAAATGCGAACATCCACCAGCCACAGCGAGACGAAAAACTCGCCACCAGAAAATCCAATGCCAAACACTGGCCACTTGTGCATCAACGTGTCGATGCTGATGTGAATCTGCTTCTTCATGCTTTGGTCTCCTGTGCTTGTTGGCGCTCCAATTCCATCTTGACGCAGTGCAGAATCTGCGCGGCCAGAGTGCGCGTGTTGCGCTCGGCCATCTTGCGCAGCTCACGC
>Ga0247722_10001606_pt1 | contig 12384 bp, 12 predicted proteins | sample MSEWelMarce3H_FC_FD_189094 | JGI IMG/M metagenome (GOLD analysis project Ga0247722, IMG submission 189094) | Subsurface sediment microbial communities from gas well in West Virginia, United States - MSEEL Well Study Marcellus 3H_FC | ecosystem: Environmental > Terrestrial > Deep subsurface >... | reverse complement strand
TGGTATCCACAGGCAATGTTTGCGGAGCTTATCAGTGGCATGATCAGCGCATCTGTGGTAAAGCCCTCGCCCATGTCGCAGTTCAGGTCAATCTTCCTAAGCATCTTTCAAATGTAGTTCAAATAACAATTCCCATTTTTTGCTTAAATTCATCCAATGAAAAATAGAAGAACCTTTATCCGGTCTACCGCAGTTGCTTCAGCCGGATTGCTAGCCAGCAAATCATTTGCTTTTTCCATTTTTGACAGGAACAGGCAACCAGAGGAATTGATCATTGGACACAATGGATTTTCTTACAAAGTAGATCATGGATGGGCCAAGATCAGCGCCAGCACCCACCCCGTTATCAACTGCCACGAGATGGTGCAAGACAGCAAAGGCAGGCTGATCATGGTTGGCGACGACACCCACAACAATATCCTTGTTTTTGATAAGTCTGGGCAGCTATTGGATTCATGGGGAACTTCATTTCCCGCTGGGCATGGGCTTACCATCAGCAAGGAAAACGATGAGGATTTTCTCCTGATTGTTGACAATGGTTTTTACAAGGATCTTTCCGGAAAATCAAAAGCACAGCCCGGAAATGTGGTGAAGACCGACCTTAAAGGAAGGATTATTTTTTCATTGGCACAGCCCCATACCATTGGAGCCTACAAGGATGAGGATGCCTACCGACCAACAGAAACTGCAGTAGCGCCCAATGGAGACATCTATGTGGCGGATGGATACGGCTCTGATTATATCCTCCAATTTGACAGCAAGGGCAGGTTCATCAGGAAGTTTGGTGGCCGCAAAAACGAAAACAAAGAACATAATTTAGTCTGTGCGCATGGTGTGGTGGTAGACAACAGGGATGTAAACAATCCAGTGTTGATCTGTACCTCAAGGGAAGAATGTTGTTTCAAGGTCTTTACGCTTGATGGAAAATTCATCAAACGCATTGATACGCCAGGCATGTTCGTATGCAGGCCCGTGATTCACGGACAGCATCTTTATGCAGGCGTTTGCTGGTCCAAAGACGCAGAAGGTAAAAAACAAAACGCAACTGGATTTCTGACCATTTTGGATACCAATTACAAGGTCTTGGCCAGCCCAGGTGGAACGGCTCCTGTGTATAAAAACGGCCTACTCCAACAAACATTCCAGCACGAATCAAAAGTATTCAAGCATGGTCATGACGTTTGTATAGACGAGGACCAAAGCATTTATGTTTGCCAGTGGAATGCGAACAAGACAACGCCGGTGAAGCTGACAAGGGTTTAGTGGTGTAGAGGTTTAGGGGGTTTAGGGGGGTTGAAAAAAAATCATAAAATACAAGTAGCAAAATGGATTCTAATAAAGTGGACATGTTCATCCTGAGCAATGGCAAGTTTTTTGAAAGCAACCAATTGATGTACATCAGGGAGCAGCTGCTTGCCATGGATGACTCAAAATGGTCCATCATCCAGACCATCCAGTTCAAGGATCCGACCACCAGCATTATCGTTTCTATACTTGCAGGAGGACTGGGTATAGATCGGTTTATGATTGGTGATACCGGGCTTGGCATTGGGAAATTATTGACCTGTGGCGGATTGGGCATTTGGGCAATTGTAGATTTTTTCCTGATCATGGGAGCAACCAGAGAGAGGAACTTTACCAAATTTCAGCAGTTTTTGTATTGATGGGTATCAGCAGAAAAAACCTATATATCCTGATCATGCTGTTTTGCCTATCAGGCTATTCCTGGCTTGTGATGCATCTAGACAGCAGGTGGGCAAATGTTATTGGTCCAGTTTGTTTGTTCAAAAAAGCAACCGGCATTCCTTGCCCCTCTTGTGGCACAACACGTTCAATGATTGCTTTGATCAATGGAGATTTTTTAAAGGCCATTTTATTGAATCCAATGGGATTGCTTTTGTTGGGGGGGCTGGTCATTTTTCCTTTTTGGCTCTTGCATGATCTCACATTAAAGAAAAACAGTTTCCATATTTTCTATGCATCAGCTGAAAAAACGATAAGACAAAAGCAGGTTGCCTGGCCATTGATTATTCTGGTCTTGCTGAACTGGTCCTGGAACATTTACAAGGGAGTATAAAATGCCTACAAGTTTCATATATCATCCAACTGAATCTGAAGCTGAAAAAGCTTCCAACAGTTACCTCATGTCGCTGATTGCCATCATGGTTGGATTCCCATTGCCCATCATCAACCTGATGGCTACCCTGTTTTTTTATATTGCCAACAGGAAGTCGACGTATTTTGTGCGCTGGCATTGCATACAGGCCCTGCTTTCTCAAATGAGCCTTTTTGTCATCAATACCATCGGTTTCTGGTGGACGGTATCTGTATTGTTAAGGGAGGATGAACACATATCAAACCCTTATCTGGCCTATGTCATCACCGTTTTTGTTGTCAATGTTTTTGAACTGGCCATTACCATTTCTGCTGCCATCCGCACCCGAAAAGGCCAGCATGTTTCCTGGTGGTTTTATGGCCCATTGGCCCAAATGATATGCAAACCCTGATATGAAAAAAACAATTCTACAGGCATTCATTCTCTTGTCTTTGGCTGCAGGCATTTACCTGCTGATCAGCCGCGTAAACTGGATGAAGCTTTTTCGCATTGAAAAAATGACAGATGCCCTCGAACAGAAACTGGGCGACATGGTATGGGCTGGCATGGAAGAGCAGTCGATTGATGAGGGGAAAGAGTACGACCGTGTTGACAGTCTCGTCACAGCAATTTGCAAAAGCAATGGGTTCAAACGCGAGAAGATCAAGCTTCATATCATGGGCGATAGTGAGGTCAATGCTTTTGCATTGCCCGACCGGCACATGGTGGTTCACACAGGATTGATCAATGCTGTTCACAACAACGATGAACTCAGCGGGGTATTGGCACATGAAATTGCCCACATGGAGTTATCACATGTCATGAAAAAGCTGCTCAAGCAAATGGGATATACCCTCTTGATCAGCATCACTACCGGAGAGGCCGGTGGCGGTGCCATCAAAGAATTGTTGGGCATGTTGTCATCCACTGCTTATGACCGCAAACTTGAAAAGGATGCAGACATCAAGGCCATTGAATACCTGAAGAAGACGGGCATCAGCCCCAATGGTTTTGCTGATTTTCTGTATCGCCTTGGCGAAAAAGATGGTTCGCTGGGCAGTCTTTCCTGGATCAGCACCCATCCTGATTCAAAGGAAAGGGCCAGGTATATTCGGGGGGAATAAGGTTTAAGGGTTTAAAAGTTTAAAGGTTTAGTTATTAAACCTCCCCACCTCTAAACCTTTAAACCCCTAAACCTCTCCACATCTAAATTTTATTGTTGAGCACGTTCCAGGGTCCACCATTGTGGCTCTCAATCCCTGCAGCCTTTAGCATTGATGCTGCCATGCCACTCCTGTTGCCACTTCTGCAGCAAGTGATGATTACTTTGTTTTTCTTTTTCAGTTCTGCCGTTTTGTTTTTGATTTCATCCAAAGGGATATTGATGGAACCCTTGATGTGACCGCTGTTGAATTCGCCAGGAGTGCGAACATCTACAATAATAGCACCGGCTTTAACAAGTGAAGCAAAGTCCACCGCCGGACCGGAGGAAAACATGTTTTTTATAAAGTCAATCATGGTGTTTATTTTAATCGTTATGAATGATAAGCCTAAACCCTTAAACCTCTACACCTCTAAACCTCTAAACCTCTACACCCCTCAACCCCTACACCTCCACCGCATTCCCCAACGCCATCCACTCATTCATGCTGGCGGAGTAGTTGAGCACATTGGTATAGCCTGCTCTGGCAAGCAAAGCATATCCGATGGTTGCACGGTCACCGCTTTGGCAGTGAATCACCACTTTTTTATCCTTACTGACTTTCTCCAGGTTGCCCATCAGGGTGCCCACGAAGACATGGTCTGCGCCCTTAACGTGTCCACTTTTGAATTCGGTGGCATTGCGCAGGTCTACCACCTGTACATTGGGCTCTTCGAGAATCGATTTGAATGATTCGACATCAATCACAGGAACAGCGTCAAGCTGTCCGCCCTGATCGGTGTAGGCTTCAGTTGATGGTACATATCCCATGATGTTGTCAAGGCCAATGCGCATCAGTTTGCGGGTGAGGTCGTCCAGCTGGCTTTCATCGGCCAGCAACATGAACTGTTCCTCATAATTAAGTATCCATCCTGCCCAGGTGGCAAATGCATTGTTGCCCTGGATATTGATGCTGCCGGGGATAAATCCTTTTGCGAATTCAGCTTTGTTGCGTGCATCAATCAGTTTGGTGCCATTGCCCATGGCTTCCATCATTTCATGGTTGCTGAGTTGTTTCAATTTCGGTACGGAGGTAAGCAATGGACGGTCAACCTTGTTCAGTTTCTTCATCATCGCAAAATATTTCGGAGGTTCAGGCTGGTCTTCCAACAGGAACCTGGTGAATCCGTTCTCATCATTCCCAAAACGGAATGCCCAGTTGCGCAGTTTTTCGTATCCTACTGTTGTGCTGGGAACCGCGCCCAGCGCCTTTCCACAGGCCGAACCCGCACCATGGCCAGGCCATACCTGGATATAATCCGGAAGTTTGGCAAAGCGGTCAATTGATTTGAACATCTGGTGTGCGCCCGCATCTGAGGTGCCAGTGATGCCAGCTGCTTTTTCGAGCAGGTCAGGACGTCCAATATCTCCAACAAAGACGAAGTCTCCGGTAAAGAACATGACGGGTTCTGCACTTGCTGGTGTATCCGTCAACAAAAAGCTGATGCTTTCAGGGGTATGTCCTGGAGTGTGCAGGGTCTCCATTTTCAGGTTGCCTACCATAAAAGTTGTGCCATCCTTCAATCCGACATGATCGAATTCATACTCCCAGCCTGGACCACCTTCGTCCGAGAGATAGAGTTGTGCACCGGTGAGGGCGGCAAGCTCGCGTGCACCTGAAAGGAAGTCTGCATGAATATGGGTTTCCATCACATGGGTGATGGTCATGTTGTTTTGCTTCGCGATGTCAAGGTAAGTGTCCACATCGCGTTTTGGATCGATGACAGCGGCAACACCCGCTTTTTGACATCCGATGAAATAACTGGCTTGGGCAAGGGTTTTGTCGTAAACGTGTTGAAAAAACATGGATTGATTTTTATTTTTAAATGATGTTTTGTTAGCCTTCGGTGCAACTGTATTACAGCGTTGGGAGTTGATTTTATTTGAAAAAAAGCTCTTTTAAAATTATGTAAATCCCCATTACCAAAACGAACCAGCCAAATCCCTTTTTTAGGCGCTCTGCCGATACTTTTTTGCTCAGGGCATTGCCGATAAAAATCCCGACAATGGCCAATGCGGTTACCGTCAACAGCAGGGTCCAGTCCATGGTATGTTTTCCCAGGTCTCCTGTGAAACCGATGAGTGATTTGGCAGCAATAATCATCAAAGATGTTCCAATGGCCTGTTTCATCGGAAGCTTGCTGAACAGCACCAGTGCCGGGATGATCAGGAATCCGCCTCCTGCGCCAACCAGTCCGGTCAACGTACCCACAATGGCACCCTCCAGCAGGATCATGGGGTAATTGAATACCTGTGGGCCTTCTTCTTTCACTTCACTGTTGCTGCTGCGAATCATGGAAACAGACGCGAAGACCATGAGTACTGCAAAAATCATCATCATCATCAATGCTTTGGTCATTTCCAAAGACCCAATGGTGAAAATGGTTGAGGGTATGGCAGGAACGATGAAGGCGCGGGTAGCATATACCGCAACAATGGAGGGCAGTCCAAAAATGATGGCGGTCTTGAAATTGATCTCCCCATTTTTGTATTTTGGAAAAACGCCCACCAGGCTGGTTGATCCAACGATGAACAGGGAATAGGCCGTTGCCATGACAGGGTCAACATCAAAAAGATAAACCAGTACAGGAACAGTGAGAATGGATCCGCCGCCGCCAATAAGCCCGAGTGAGATGCCGATAACCAGTGATGCGAGGTAGCCCAATATTTCCATGTGTAAATTTTCGTAAAGCAAAGATGAAGTATGTCAGGAACAAAGAGTGTGACGGATGTCACGCAGATGATTTTTTTCTAAAAGTGATTTATATCACTGTTTGTAAGGCCCATATGGATCAACTTTGATAGCATTGAAAATCCTAAAAAATCAACACATGAAAGTAGAGCAAATTTACACTGGTTGTTTGTCACAAGGCGCTTATTACATTGAGAGTGAGGGTGAGGTTGCGATTGTCGATCCACTCCGCGAGGTGGATCCCTATATCAAAAAGGCTGAGGCAGAAGGAGCAAGAATCAAGTATGTACTGGAAACCCATTTCCATGCAGATTTTGTGTCCGGCCATCTCGACCTCTCTCAGAAAACAGGAGCAGCAATTGTATTTGGCCCAAATGCTGCCCCATCGTTTCCCATCCACGCGGCAAAAGACGGTGAAATCCTTTCGCTGGGAAACATCAAAATAAAAGTATTGCATACCCCCGGCCATACCATGGAGAGCACCTGTTATCTGTTGATGGATGAGGAAGGAAAAGAAAAGGCCCTGTTCAGTGGGGACACCCTTTTCATTGGCGATGTCGGGCGTCCGGACCTTGCGCAAAAAGTAAAGGCAGAACTGACGGAAGACATCCTCGCCGGGCATCTTTATGATTCGCTCAGAAACAAGATCATGCCACTGGCAGACGATATCATTGTTTATCCTGCTCATGGTGCAGGGTCGGCCTGCGGGAAAAAAATGAGCAAGGAAACCACCGATACCCTGGGTCACCAGAAAAGAACCAATTATGCACTGGATCCTGCCCTCAGCAAGGAGCGCTTCAAGGCGGTTGTTCTAGAAGGGCTGGTTGCTCCTCCGGGTTATTTTCCGTTGAATGTTTTGATGAACATCCAGGGATATGACAGCATTGACAAGGTTCTGGAAAGAGGGCAGCACGCACTCAGTCCGGAGGCTTTTGAAGCGGCCGCCAACGAAACGAGCGCCTTGATCCTGGACACCAGAAAAGCAGAGGATTTTGCAAAAGGCTTCATCCCCAACTCAATCAATATTGGCATTGATGGGAGTTTTGCGCCCTGGGTTGGCACGATGATCTCGGACATCAAGCAGGAAATATTGCTGGTTACTGAAGAAGGCAGGGAGGAAGAAGCGGTTGTGCGTTTGGCCCGGGTGGGGTACGATTTCACCATTGGTTACCTGAAAGGAGGCTTCAATGCCTGGAAAAACGCAAAAAAGGAAGTGGACCATATTGAGCAGGTGACGGCTGATGAATTGGCTTCAATCATTGAAACCGACCCCCATGCCCATATCCTGGATGTCAGAAAACAATCTGAATATTCCAGCGAACACCTGTTGGATGTAAAAAACACACCATTGGATTTTATCAATGATAGCATGGCACAGATCGACAAAACCAGGAAGCATTATGTGCATTGTGCTGGGGGCTATCGTTCAATGATTTTCATCTCCATTTTGAAGGCCCGGGGTTTTGACAACCTTGTTGATATCAAGGGAGGATTCAATGCCATCAAGGAAAGCGGAAAATTCACCTTGTCGGATTATGTGTCTCCCACCACAATGTTGTAATTTGTGCAAAAGACAACATGAAAAAAGGAGCAGTGGCATTGCTGATGAGCATGATCGCCTTGGCAGGATTTGCACAGGAAAAAAAGTTAAGTGTCGTCTGGGACCTTTCCAGCGCCGACACTACCGTTCAGGCTGCAGTGTTCCGCCAGGTCAACAATGCAAGGGCCCAGGTGCCAGACCTGCAAATAGAAGTTGTTTTTCATGGTCAGGCGATACTGGCCGTCATCAACGATTCCCTTCAGTTTGCCTCCAGGGTAAAGATGGCAAAGGAAAAAGGGGTTACATTGGCCGTCTGCAACAATTCGCTGAAGCGCCTGAAAATTGATCCTTCCAAGCTGATGCCGGAAACCACGGTTGTGCCCAGTGCTGTTGTGGAACTGATAAAAAAACAAGCCGAAGGCTGGAGTTATCTCAAAGCGGGTCACTAAGCGGCTACTAAATTTTGTGCAATCGTTTGCGCAAGAAATTGAGTCTATACTTGCCTAAGTTTGCGCAAGTTGTTTAAAATATTCTTTCTTCAATGGAAGACGAAATCTAGCAACGATGGTTGATAAACGAGGGCGCTTTCCAGCGCCCTCTCTATTTACTGTGCTTTTTTAATCTTTGGGTCGATGAATTCCCAGTCCAAGATATGGGGATGAACGTGCTCCCTTTTGGCAATGTCCATCATTTCTTTGATCAATTCAGGGTGAGCTGCTGCAAGATTATTTTTCTCAAAGCGATCTGTATCCATGTTGAAAAGCTCCCATGCCCCTGAAGGGTCCTTTCTCACGTTCCTCTTGATTCCTTTCCAGTTGCCAATTCTTACCGCCAGCTGGCCACCATTTTCAGGATATTCGAAGTAAAAGAAGGGATGATTTTTTTGTGCAGCAGCCTGGCCCATCAAGGTAGGCAACAAGGAAATTCCATCGAGGTTGGGAACTGGTTTCCCAGTCAACGCGGCGAGGGTTGGCATGATGTCATATTGTACTGATGCATGGTTTGAAACGGTATTGGGAGCAATTTTCCCTGGCCATCTGGCAATAAAAGGTACGCTGATGCCGCCTTCGTAAAGATCCATTTTCAGTCCCCTCAATCCTGCAACGCTGTTGAAAAATTTTGAATCGACACCAGCAGAGAAAGTAGCCCCATTGTCACTGGAGAACATGATGATGGTATTTTGATCCAGGCCCAGTTTTTTTATTTTTTCCATGATGATGCCCACCTGATCGTCCAGGAAGCTGATCATGGCTGCGTAGGTAGAGCGGGGGTATTTTGTGGCAGCATATCCTTTTTGTCCGTAATATGGCTGCTCCTCAAATAAGCCGATGTATTTTTTCACGTACTCATCAGGCGCCTGTAGGGAAAGATGGGGCAAGGTATATGGCAGGTAAAGGTAAAAAGGCTTGTTCTTGTTTTTGTCTATGAAACCCAGCGCTTTTTCTGTCATTTTTGCCGGGGCATAATCATTACCCTTGTAGTAATTGAAGTCTGCATCGCTGGCGTGTAGCGTATCCTTGATGGGTTGGTGAACATTGATGAAAGGGTTGTTCAGGGAATCAAATTTGTCGTTTTCCCAAAGATGGGTGGGATAAAAATTATGCGCCTGTTTTTGGTCGAGGTAACCATAATAATAATCAAAGCCATGGTTCAAAGGGCTGCCTGTTGTTCCTGTTACTCCCATCCCCCATTTTCCGACCAGCGCCGTATTGTATCCTCTTTCTTTCAGCATTCTTGCAACAGTATACGCACCTTCATGCAAGGGCATTTGTCCGCCTTCCTTGTCATCATCGAATCCCCCCATTTCATAGTTGCCACGGATATAGGAATGGCCCGGGTGTTTCCCTGTCATCAACATGCAGCGTGATGGTGCGCAAACGGGCGCACTGCTATAATGTTGCGTGAACCGCATTCCCTCTTTTGCCATGCGATCGAGGTTGGGTGTCTTGATTTTCGTTTGTCCATAGCTGCCCAACTCCCCAAAGCCCAGGTCGTCAGCATAGATATAGATGATATTGGGTTTGGGGGTTTGGGCAGATGCTGTGGTGAGGCAGAGGGCCATTAGAAATGCAAGACAGATTTTCAACATGTTGTTATTTTAAATGATTCTATCGTACTATAATACTAATATAAAAAAACGCCTTCAATTCGAAGGCGTTTTTCTGAAGAGTTACCAACCAGGATTTTGACCCAGTGTCGGGTTAAGGGTTTTTTCTTTTTGTGGTATAGGCCATAGGTAATGCTTTGAAGGATCAAACGTCCTAATAACGCTGGGAACCTCTATTGTATTTGGATTTGCACCTGAATAGTAGGTTATTCCAAATACTTTTCCTGTCATCACCTGCTGGGCAGTTTTCCATCTTCTGATGTCAAAAAGATGAACTCCTTCGAAGGCAAGTTCCAATGTCCTTTCTCTTCTCACTGCAGAACGCAGATCTGCCTGAGTCATTCCTGAGCTTAGTGCAGGAAGACCAACATCAGATCTTGTTCTTACCTTGTTGATGGCATCATACACAGAAGCATCAATTTGATTTAGTTCAATTTTAGCCTCAGCATAGGTGAGCAAAACTTCTGCATAGCGCAGCAAAATAAAATTCAATCCACTGGCACCTGGATTGGCAAAGTCTTCAGATGAAACATATTTTTTCAGAGAAAAGCCAGTCGTTGTATTGTACTGTGTCTTTCCTATCTCATCACCACCACCCCCGCCTGGAACTGGTTTGAAAAGAATTCCGCTTGGAAGGATGTCTCCATCGACATACATGGTAAACTTCATCCTGGGATCACGGTTGGCATAAGGATTTTTGGGATCAAATCCTGATGTTGCATCTGTGATGGACTTCCCATTTTTCATTGTATAAAGGTCAGCAAGATATTTTGTGGGAACGAAAGTGCTTCCACTGGACTTTTGGCTATAAGGCCCCATGTAAGCAAAGGCATTATGGGTATTTGTTCCTACAAGGAATTGTTTGTCAAATACTACCTCTACACTGTTCTCATTTGCATAGGTAAATAACTTTCCATATTCTGCTATCAGGTTGTAAACATTTAGGTCCATGGCTGCTTTTGCTGCAGTTGCAGCGGTGGTATAGTCGCCAGACCACAAGGCTGCACGGGCTTTCAGGGCAAGTGCCGCACCTTTTGTAATCCTTCCCTTGTCTGCACTGGTATAGCTATTGGGAAGCAGTGCAGAGGCATCAGCAAGTTCCTTGTCGATAAATGCCCAAACCTCTGAAGCTTTTGTTCTTCCTGTAACAAGTCCATCTGTAGGAGTTATTGTTGATTTGATCAGAGGAACGTCCCCATAAAGTCCTGCCAATTTCATGTAGAAAAATGCGCGCAATACACGGGCCTCACTTTTAAATTGATTGATCAGGGCTGTATTGGTGGTTTTGATCTTGTCAATATTTTCAAGTACATAATTCGCAAGAAAAATACTTCTGTAAGCCGTTTGCCATTCTGTTTGTATTCTGGAGTGGGATGCGTCGTAGGTTCCATTTTCAATATTGTATTCAACAGTGAATACAGTATTGGTATGTCCGATTTCTGTTATGCCATCCAATACAAACAGATTGGTTGCATCGAGTGATGCATAAACAGCATTCACGGCAAAGCGTGCATCTGCCTCTGTTTTCCAATAGATTTCGGACGAAACCCTATCATTGGGTATCGTTTCAAGTACGTTTTTTTTACATGACTGGAAAACAATTCCAACAAGGGCCAGAAAGAATCCAAGGTATTTAATATTGCTTTTCATTGTATGCTATTTGTTCAATTAAAAATTGATGTTAAGGCCATAGGTATAAAGGGCTGTTTGTGGATAGTAGGTTGCCCTTCCTGAATCAGCCTCAGGGTCCAATCCCCATTCGTTCAGTTTTGAAATCGTGAAGAGGTTTGTTCCAGAAACAAATACCCTGGCTCCAGTGATGCCAATTTTTTTGCAGATGGAAGAAGGGATTGAATATAAAAGCTGCACGTTTTTAAGCCTTATGTATGACCCATCAACGATCAGCCTGTCTGAAGTACCCACATTTCTGAAATCACTTTTTCTTGGTAGCGGAAATTTGGCATTTGGTCTTTCAGGCGTCCAATAGTTATTGGTTACCATTTTATGTGTGAAAGCTTCAGCTATCCCAATCTCGGTGATACCGCCAGAAAGCCTTGTATCAACTTCTGCTGCACCCTGCAAAAGGAAGTTGAGGCTGAAATTTTTGTAAGAGAAGTCTGAGCTGAGTCCGAAGGTATATTTCGGAAAGGGGTTTCCAATCATTGTCCAGTCATCTGCTGTAATTTTTCCATCCTTGTTCAGGTCAACAAATTTAACATCACCTGGTTTGGTGCCTGGCGCAATAGATGGATAGCTGGCAATATCAGTTGCATTTTGAAAATATCCATCGGTCTTGAAGCCCCAATGTGAATTGAATGGAAGACCTACTTTTACAATGTAACGTGGGTCAAGTTCATAGGAACTGTTGATGAATGGGCCTGATCCCTTAAGGTCAACTACCATGTTGTTGTTGATGGCAAGATTACCATTGATGGCATATTGAAACTTGTGTTGGTTGTTTTTGAATCCCAGGGTAAACTCCCATCCTTTGTTATCAATTACACCTGCATTTTGGGTGGATGAGGCAAAACCTGTAATAACGGGTAGTGGTAAGGCAAGTAAAATACCCGAAGTTCTTTTCTTGTAATAATCTATCGAAAAAGACAGCTTATTGTCTAAGAGTTGTGCTTCCAGTCCCAGATCAGTTTGATTGTTGGTTTCCCAGGTGATGTTGGGATCAGCAAGACTGGTTTGTGAGAATGATTGTGCAGCATTTCCGCCGAAAGAATAGGACCCTTGGGAAAGTGAT
>Ga0247722_10001605_pt1 | contig 12386 bp, 13 predicted proteins | sample MSEWelMarce3H_FC_FD_189094 | JGI IMG/M metagenome (GOLD analysis project Ga0247722, IMG submission 189094) | Subsurface sediment microbial communities from gas well in West Virginia, United States - MSEEL Well Study Marcellus 3H_FC | ecosystem: Environmental > Terrestrial > Deep subsurface >... | reverse complement strand
AACCAGAAGGGTGGCCAGTGCCATGACAGTAGAAGAGATTGATCAAGACGAAGAGAACTTCCAGAACGAGTTGCGATGGCTGCGGGAGAAATACCCGCAGTTTTACATTGAGGTATGGGGACCATATGACTTTGCATTGCAACTTAATCATGATGGATACCCGACTGGAGACGAGCTTGCACAGGCTGCAGCAGACAACTGGGATAAATGGGTGGGTGTAGTCGAAGTATTACACGACACATTTGATGCTCACGTTGGGACACAATTGGGATCGGCTTACACAAGCAATAAAGGAGATAGACCGAGATGGTAAATGATTACACACCTGAACACATGACGTTTACTATTCAATCCATCAACACGGAGTGGTGGTACGAGATGATGATGGACATGATCCAATACAACGATTGGGTCAAGAATGTACGCACCGTTGAACATACAGATACAAACTGGGTACTTGAGATTATTGATGATGAATATCAAACACATCTCATATCAGATCTAAACGTATTGGAACATCTACGTACGTGCTGGGCAAAAGGCGATCGTACGTTCGTAGAACCACAGAACATTGACTATGACATTATTGACTGCATAGTGCAAGAACTATGCTTTGGTGAGTTAGTTTACGGTTAAGGAGTAACACAATGCCGAATTGGTGCGTTAATACATTTATTGTTTCTGGTGACAACATCGACGATGTAACAAAATGGCACACAGAAAACACAACTAAAGATAAACACGATCTTTACCAAGTAGATTTCAATGGCTCAATACCCATGCCAGATGAAGAAGATGGCAACAACTGGTACGAGTGGTCATTAAATAACTGGGGCACTAAATGGAATGCATGTTACGGCTGCATTCTAGAGAGCATTGGTAATGATAACGAGTTACGGTATTCGTTTGACACAGCATGGGGTCCACCACGTGAGTGGTTCATTACTATGAGTGCAAAGTATCCAAAGCTCAACTTTACAATGCACTACTCAGAACCCGGAATGTGCTTTGCTGGCACTATGGTTAGACAAGATGGTTACTTTGACGAAGAACAGCGAGTCAATGAAGAATTAACTGACGATGACAAGGAAGCAATGGGATACACACCATGCGAAGCGTGTGGTGGTTGGGAAGAAGAATGCATGTGTGACTAATTACCTACGGTATAATCCGTAGGGAAATACCTATATCTTGTGGAGCCTAAACTGCATTTCAGGCTCCACAAGTTTTTAACACAAGGAGAATTATGCTAGAAGATTTGGCAAGCATTATTAATGCAATGTCCATTACAAGTGATTATCGGGGTGGCTGGAAGTTACTAGAGCCTACAATTGGATACGGTCATATCGTTACGTTGACGTGGCCTAAGTTTAAATTAAAAGTAGTGTCATTCAAAATGCCTGATGACTGGAACAATGAAACTGCATTTGCTGAAATGATTCGTACTATTGATCCCTTATATGACGTTGATGGGCAAATTATATGGAGGACAGTAAAAACGGAAAACACCCGTGACTGGGAAGGCACAGACAAGGCGTTTGTTATAGATGTAGTTGACGCATTCTTATCGGGAGAATGGACTCCACCTTGGAAGTGTGGGTTCTGCCAACAGCGTCACAATAAAAAAATTACACCTAGATGGTAACTAAATACAGTGAGGTGTCTAGAACCTCGCGACCAATCTTTTACGAAGTGGCATGGAACGATGACAAGTTTTATATACAAAGCAGTTGGACTGCCCATGTTGTATATGACACGTGGAAGAAAATAGCGCACAACAACAAACGCACAGCAACCATATCCTTGTCTTCTGTCCTGTCTCCATATCCAAACAAAGCTTACAACGCACAGCAAATAGTTAGATTACTAAATGGTTGCTGGGACTCCGACTTAATAGAAAGAGAAGTTGTTATTGCTGGAGAGGTTACTGATTTATTTAATAGGAATAGAGGAGGTGATTATAACTATGGGTTTAAACGATTAAAGATTACAACATTGCAATTAAACGATGACTTTAAAAAAGCAATAGAGTTTACATGTAGGGATATATCGTTGATGCAGTTATGCTTTTCAGCCCAAGCTGCTAACGTATTTAGTTCCGCTGTTAATCTTATGGATGAAAATGAGTTAGAGGGTATACACCTGATCAAGAAACACAGCAGGGCTATATACAAATTTATGAAAAGAGAAGGAGCTTACAATAGTAAAAGACACACACGGCGTAAATTGCGGGTGTCGTGATTGCCAAGAACGTAGGCGAATTAACAAGCGTACTATCGACCTTATAGAATCAATCGGAACGATAGTTTTATGGGTGGTTATAGTATGCGTGTCTCTACTACTAAAGTAATACCTGAGAAGGCGTTACAGCATCATGTTTACACATTGGCGATTACTCTTGGTTACACAGTCATGGAGACTGGTAAGGCAAGAGGTAAGAGTAAGTGCCGATCATGTGGCTCATTGCAGTATGCAACTGGGTGGCAAGGTAATACTCCGGGATTGCCAGACATTTATATACATTCATCACGATGGGGTAAAGGCGTTGCCTTGGCCATCGAATTAAAAACAACAATAGGAAAGGTGCGGGATACACAACTTGAGTTAGAAAAAAAAGACAACTCATACATATGCAGAACTATGGCTGATGTCATAGATGCACTGACAATAACTGAACAACAACACGGCCAAGAACAAATGGTCACACGATTAAAGCAAGTGAAAGATATAAATGGATATTAATTACCCATGCAGTGAAGAGCGTATGGATTACGTTCTGCCGATGAAGGCACAAGACAAAGTTTATATAGCAGTACGAGATGGCGGAGATGACGTACTCTCAGTAGAGGCTAACAATACATTCACCTATGTGTTTGTAGGTGATTCACCAGAAGATCTTACCGAGACTGTCAGTAAGTTTTTGCCTGATAGTAATGACTGGACTGCAACACCAATCAGTGTTTACGAGTTACTAGATAACTGGCGATCAGTCATGTACAAGGAAGAGCCAACACTTCTCATTGGATGTGACAACAGGTTTGCCACGACGTCTCTCCTTGTTGCAAATGGACATGTGTACCCGCACGTCTATCAACTACTTACATACCTGACAGACTTAGAAGGAGTCCCTTACAAACATAACAATGCTCTTGTGTGTTCATCTACACCGCAAAAGTTACAGGCACTAATGTATGCATTAAACAATGACGTACTTAATGAGTTCTTCTCAGGTAACTACAAGATGACTACTGAAACACTACTAGAGATAGGCCGAAAGAATCCTATTGTTTACTGCGACGGGTCTTTGTCTCACGTTGGGCAATCACTCGGCGTGTCGCTTCACTACAGAAAGATGAGAGATAACAATGTTTAATCCAAGAGACCACTTCATTAACCTAAAAGGCAAGCAGTACTTGCCAGTCGCAGCTCGCATTGCTTGGTTTAGAGAAGACCATCCAGACTGGACAATCATGACGTATGCAGTACCCGATCTTTCGGGTGCTGACTACACTACGTTTGCCGCAGAAATCTTAGATAGCACAGGAAGGCTTATTGCCAAGGCTCATAAGACAGAGCACGAGAAACACTTTGCTGATTACCGAGAGAAAGCAGAAACGGGCGCTATTGGGCGAGCATTGGCCTTGTGTGGGTATGGCACGTTGTTTGCTCAGGAGCTAGAAGAACCTATTACACCAGCTGGTGACATGCGAATTGTTGACGCACCACAACCAAGTAAGGCTTCCACACTTACACCGGGTAAGCAGTTTGGTTTAGAGTGCAAGCGAATCTGGGGTTCTGGTATTACGCCATCAGACATGAAGCGTGTATTTACTAAATTGGCTGGCAATATAGATACAACAGACGAAAACTTACGCCTTGTAATAGAAGTACTGCAAGGTTTCAATACACCGGAAGAAGCAGAGTCGGTGTTCTTGGCAGAGGAGGATTAAATTGGACCCAAATAAATTTGACATCATTGGCGATAGCTATTACGAGATTGAGACTGGCGAATATGCCGGTCCAGTTGATGGCTGGCTAGGCGAGGAACTTAAAACAGAAGATGACGTTCTTTTAGCTTTACAGCGTTTACTAAAATACGAGACTGAATTAAAAGCTGAACAGCTCGCTATGCAATCAGTAATGGAGCGTTACAAGTCCATGGTTAAGGACAAAGAACGCAAGGTGTTGTGGTTACAGGCACGTTATGGCGTACAGATTGCAGGATTTGCCAAGCAGCAACTAACTGGTAAATCTAAAACATGGAAATGCCCATGGGGTCAAGTAGCATTTCGCACATCATCACCTTTATTCACTGTCCTCAACGATGAGAAGGCTGCTATGGTTATCCCTCTTAATCTTGACGCCGTAAAGGTTGAGCATAAAGTATACAAAAGCAAGATACCAAAAGAAGTGCAACTCACACTGGTTGAAGAGTATCCAGAGTTGTTTAGTATGACAGAAGCTTCCGAAAACTTCAGCATAAAGTCATTGATAGCAAACGAGGTCACAGATGAGGGATGAGATAGTACACATAGGTAGTCTTCCTGATTCAGTACACGTAAGTGATGTCGGCATTACATTTAGTGCCGACATTGACTTTGATCAATGGTACAGGTTGATGATGACGTTGCAGAGGTTAGAGACTGCTTTCCAATTTGGCATTGGTGACGTACTTAACTACGGAAGTATTAAGTACGGAGAGAAGTACAGTCAAGCTATGAGTGCTACTGGATATGCATATCAGTCACTTGCAAACTGGGCATGGGTAAGCAAATCTATTCCTATAGAAAATCGCATGTCTGGTTTAAGTTGGACACACCACAGGATAGCGGCATCGCTTCCAGTTGATCAGCAAGTTGGTGCTCTATCAATGGCCATGAGAGACGATATGTCCGTAGGTCAATTCAAAGATGAAGTAAAAGGAGTTTCAGAACACAAAGAAATACCAACAAAATCTGTAGCCATACCAGCAGGATGGACAGTAGATGATGTGAACAAAGCACTAGAACTTATAAGCACGTCACCCATTCCAATTGCCGATGTATACGAAGCAGGACTCACAAAATTATCAGAAGAAGAAGTGAAGGTGCAGAGGTACTGCGACCAATGCCCATATAACAACTAGAGGTAGTTATGATTACAGTATTCAACGGCAAGTCGTTCGGCTTGTCCGGTGAGCGGTCGTCTGGATTCGTCCAGATAGACCGCTTATTAGTTGACCACATTGCATCTTTTACACCATCAGGATTTGTCGTATTCATGGCTCTTGTCATGCACGTAGACAATGATGGTTATTGTTGGCCAAGTATCAAGAGGCTTATTGAGTGCACAGGTTTGTCCGAGACAACAGTTAAGACTGCACTTCATTACCTATCTGGAATGAAGGTTAATGACAAGAGATTACTTGAAGTCAATGGACGAACTTCTCCTAATGGGAGAACAACAAGCAATGGTTATAAGTTATTTCCTGATTCGGTTGACCATGACTCTAACGTAAAGGTTACGTCTGTCAAGCAAGTGAAGGCAGACGCAGTAAAGGAAGATGATCCAGCATTTCCTTTATACAAAGCATTTAAGCGAGCACGGTGGGGGATAGTGTCTGAGGCAGCAATTACAGATAAGGAGTGGAAAGATGTACGTCTTACTATATGGCAGATGCACAAGGCTGGAGTTACATCAGATGACGTGGAAATACGAGTAAGTACTTTACTAAGAAAATGGAAAAATGAAGAGATGGTAACAGTTCGATCATTGTGGAAACACTGGACAACATATGCCCTTCCACAGGTTCTGATCAGTGCTTTACCAACAAATATAGAGGAGTGGTTCAATGACAACAACGGATAAGTTATTGGCTGTGCTATCACAGTTACCAAGTAGTATTCAGTGGAGTGACACAAGTCAGACGGTGTACCGTGTGGCTATCACAGGGATTAGTGATGAAGACATCAGGGACGGAGCTAAGCGTATCCTCACACGTGCAAAGTTTCGCCCAACACCATCGGAGGTACTCATTAGTATTGCAACCGTGAAGTACGGTGATTACTTACCGCACGTTGTGATTAATGACATTGCTGAAGCAATACGCCTTGGTACTCCATACCACAAGTTGCATCCAACACTTCAGCATGTTGTAGCCAAGACTGGTGGACTGAAGGCATGGAGAGTAGAGCCTCCGGTCAAAGGACAGCAACTACAAGAGGTGCTCAACGATGTCTTATTGACAAGAATACAGGAACATATAGATGAGCAACGTTCAGAATAAAAGCCTAGGCTTTAATATAGAAATCCCATCGGACGTTATGAGTGAGCAATCACTTATAGCGTCTGTGCTTCTCGGTGGTCGGAAGTTATTTAAGAATGTATCTAACATAGACAAGGGTATGTTCTACAGGGTCTCACATAGCCTTATATGGGATGCATATACATCCATTGATGCATCGGGCCAAGACATAGATATTGTGACCGTGAATGAGGAATTGACAAAGCGCAACTCACTCGAAGCGTGTGGTGGTCTAGGTTACATCATGCAGTGCGCAGAACTACTGCCTACTACGTCTAACTATGAGAGCTACGTCAATCTAGTCGTTGAGTATCACAGGCGCAGGGAGATTATTTTTGCATCTGAACATGCTAGTAAACGTGCTTCAGTTGGCGATGACAGCATAGACACAATCGTTACTGATTTAAATAAATCTGTTTCTGGAACCTATTCCGGAAACACCACGGACGATTTATCTAAATTAATTTTGTCGGTATCTGACATAGCCATACATCGAGAAGAAGATGAGACAACGTTTAGTGTTGCCAGCGGGTTTAATGAAGTAGATTCTATAACAGGAGGATGGCGTGATGGCGAGTTAATCATTGTTGGTGGACGGCCTTCTATGGGTAAGTCTAGTCTTGGGTTGCAATATGCATGGAACGCTGCTCGTTTCATGCGTCAACTAGATGAGAAGGTAGGAGTCCTTATTGTTAGTGCAGAGATGTCCAAGGACATGGTTACTGCACGTATGTTGTCGATCTACAGTGAAGTAGACAGCCAAGTTATTCAGACGAAGAAACTGAATAACTATCAGAAAGATAAGCTACACGGTGTAGCTCAGGAGGCTAAGTCACTTCATGTCAGAATTGTCGCAGATAAAACTGTCACCCTTGGAGGAATCCGAGACGCCATTAGGGATACGCAAAAATCTTTTCATGTTGGCTTGGTGGTTGTTGATTACTTACAGATGATTGCAATGCCATCGTCATACAAGTCAGAGAATAGGACTCGTGATATCGGTGTAATCAGCCGTGGACTCAAGGACATAGCCCGTGAGTACAAATGCCCAGTCATCGCGTTATCGAGTCTATCTAGGGCTGTAGAGCAAAGGCAGGATAAACGACCGATGATGTCTGACCTTAGAGAGTCAGGCGATATTGAGTCGGACGCTGACGTAATCCAGTTCATATACAGAGCTGGGTATTACGAACGCAGTCAAGATGGGCAACAAGAAGAAGAAGATAAAGCCGAGATCATTACAGCAAAGAACCGTAACGGCAAGACTGGAATGTCATTACTTAAATTCCAATCTAAGTTTGCTAAGTTCAGCGACTTTATCCTTGGCGAGTTTGACCTTTAAGAAAGAAAAACTTTCTTGGCTTCAGCGTTTACTGTCAGTGTCTTACCTAAAACCTTAGCAAGACTACGTATAGAAACATACGTAACACTGTTTCGTTGAATGTATTGCACTGGCAGTGGCTTCCCATCAAGCGAAGGACCTTCAGCGCCCCAACCTAAACTTGTATCAACTTCATTCTTATCCATAAACAGTTCTAATGATTTACGCAACGGTGCAAATGTTCTACCGTTTTCAACAAGGGCTTCAACAAACTTATTGTTGGACGCATTACATATCTTCCAATCAATATCAGGCGTAACTAAACCCCAAGGTTTAATGAAGAAAACGTTTGATTTATTTCGACCACGGTATAGATTAGATCTCCTAGCAACCATGTAACCGTTACGACTTCCATCATTGTTACTATTACCCTCGACCGACGTTAGCGCCCCATCTTCATTACGACCTGTGACAATACCGATATGATAAGCATCATCACCAGTAACCAAAAGCACGATGTCACCGGGTGAACCTTGTGCTTTAAGAACGCCGTGCTTCCTAGCGCTACTAAGCCATACGTCACAATCAGCACTAAAACATAACGGCCAGTCAAGTCCACTTTGATCCTCCCATTCCATAGCAACGCCACTAACAAATGACGCACACCAAAAGCTACCAATAGGAGCGCGGACGTTCGTATTCCATCGATCAATTAATGGACCACGATTACTTCCAGTAGGTGACTCTTCTGTCCCTACGTACTTGTTTGCTATGTCAATAAACAACTTTCCTAAATCAGTCATCTACTTATTCCTTGATACCACTACCTGCCGGATTAAATAAACCACGTACTCCAGACTCGCCAACAATGTCAACAGCAGATTGCGGACGAAGCGATTTAAGTTCTTCTTCAGCTTGCTTGTATCTTGCGCTACCGCCAACTCGTTGACGTAACCATTTCTGATAGTCATCATCAAATTGTGTTGCTCCAGAACCAAAGAAGTTCATGATGAACGGAACAATATTCTGCCTTGAAATGTCTTCTGAAGAAAGCTCTGTCCCCATACCCGAATCAAAATTACGAGTAGACATATACTCCATATCCGACAGCATGTCTTTTGTATTTACGTTGTTCAATGCGTCAATAGCAAAACGCGTCATCTTATCTGGCATAGCCTTCTTGATGTTTTCCTCAATGGTTAAGTACCCCGGTATGTTTTTGGCTGCATCAGGTATTCCGTATAGGCGAAGGTTAGGATCAGCCTTTAACTGCTTGACATATTCTTCATAGCCTAGATGGCTTTCAAATGCTGGCTTCCCAGTAAAGTCTCGCCCAGTAACAGCCTCTTTGACAGTGGCTGCATACGGAGCAAGCATGTTTAATCCAAACTGCTTTACCCAGTACTCAATGTTTTCAGGAATAGAGTGAGTACGCCATTTAGTAGACGCTCGTCCTGCCTGTCGTACTGCTCTACCTTGCGCACCCGGTAAGGTCTGCATGTACGTCGTACCAAGAATATCTACCTTCATCATTCCTGAGTCATCAAGGAATAATTCATCATAGATTTCTTCCCAGACTTGACCCTTAACCTCTGCTCCACCAGACGCAGCTGCCAATACAGCAAGTATCTTAGGAGATCGAGTAATGATTTGTGTTGCTTTGGAAGACAGATATGCTGAAAGCCATTTTTTGGTTACATACCACTTAACTTCTGAACTCCAGCCACCCTTATCCTGACCCAACCAAACCTTATCTTCAATGGTGGTGTTTGCAATCTTATCAAAGCCAAGTGTTTCTGCTACGTTGTTGATTGCGTGTTTACCAAGGGTGTATACAGGACCTAAAGGACTAAGTACTAGCCTTGACTTGGCATACTTTGTTGAGATGACAGCCTTTGCCATAACACTTTGTAGTGCGGCAACCTTTGCATTTTCTGATGGAGAGCCACCATCATTGCCAGTCATGAAGTTAATTGCCTCAGCGTATTCACGGCGCAACTTCTCACGGTAGTTATCAGCCGTCATATTTAACTTTGCTGGAGGTATGACATTCTCCGTGGCCTGATACATTTGTTGGAATGCAGAGATGATTGCAAGGTCTTTATACAAAACGTTTGCTCTCTCAATTGCACTTTGCATAGGAACTATCTTTCGAGCAAACTCTCCAGATCCATAATAATCACTCATTCGCATATGCAACGGAATGTCTTCAGGTCTAATGTTTGAATTATCCTGTAGGGCTGCTTGATAAGTCCTGTAGTGATCTAAGTATTCAACTCCAAGCCCATAACTAGCAAGTCTATCCATAGATAAATCAGGCACTTGCTCAATCAGTCTAGCCATCTGCAAGTGTACGTACTTGTCACCAAAAGATGTATCACCATGTTGCGCAAACGGATCTGACCCAGCCCTAAACACAACGTTCATATCCGGCGTGTTCGGAATCATCGCAGGTAAAGCACTCATGGCCCATGCCATCGATCCAACTTTCCTGTGTTTGATCATGTACATTAGATCCGACATAGGATTTGCGATTAGCCATGCTTGGTTCGATGCAACACCAATATCTCTACCTAGTGCAAGAACACGAGTCATAGTGTTTAACTCATCAAGTAATTTTGCAGCTCCAGTTATTACGCCAGACGAATTCTCTTTGATTGCGTCATTTAATTTAAAACCGGCACGGACTTGAACAATGCCACTCTTGTCAGCATCAATCACAAGCTGAGTTGGAGACAGTGTTGGGTCACTGAATACTTCTGTATTACCCTGTTGGTCAATCATTGCCTCATCAATAACACCAACTGGGCCATTGGCCTTAGCCTCATCTAGGGTCTGGTTGGATACACCTAGAGAAGAGAACATATCTTGTGGGTCAAATCCACCAGAGAATACAGAGTGTCCAAACTTCTCGTCACGTCCGGGTACTGGACTCTGTTGATTTGCTGCGTGAGTAATACCTGCAAGGATTCCGTCATCACCCTTTTCCATATCCTCATGAACAAGTATCTTAGCGATGTGGACTTCAGGTAACGCAACTGGAAGAGTGTCACCTATGTGAGGCTTCATTCCACCAAGCCGTCGCTCGATACCAACGACTTCATTCCCGCCAATACCTAAGTCAGTAATCTCAATAGTGTTATCTTTTAAAATCGTAATTTTTACATTACGCAACACGGCTGCATCGTAATCAGCCTGTCCAGTCATAGCCTTAAGGACCTCATCAAAATCCTTAAACTTCTGTTCTGGAGTTAACGTTTGCTTTACTGATGGATTATTCGGGTCATAACCCCATCGATGTGGAAGGGAAACAGTTACAACTGCGGATGTACCCGGCTTTCTCTTAGATAACCCATCGATGGTATTTAGTAAAGTCTGAGCAGATGCCTCTGGTATTTTCAATAAAGCAGCTCGGATGCCAGCAATCCCATACTTGAACCTAGACTCGTATTTCGTTTTTACGTTGTCGGTAAGTTCCTTCTCCGGGTTGTAACATAGTGCCCCAGCCTTATTGAAGTTGGTGGATTTCTCAGGGTTTCGTGAAGAGCGATCAATACTAGAGTAAGCCGACCGGCCTTGTCCTTGCTTTAACGCAACCCATTTAAGGTCTCCGTTGCTATCTTTCTTCTGTGTAACAAACGCTATTTCACCAGAAGCCTTGTTGACTGCAATGTGATACGTAGACGGCACGGCTGAATTGGCGTTACGGCTAACCCCACTCGTGTCTGATCCAGATGCCCTGACGTCATGCCGCAGAACGTACCACGGAGTAGATTTCCTAAAGAGGTAGATTGAATCAACTAATTGATACTCGCCTCTAGATTTCAGTGCTGTGGCTCGGTGGCTTATATCAACGCTCAATGCCTGAGCAAATGCAGATATTGCTGTGTACTCTTGTGAAAACGGATTAGCAGCAGCCTCCAACACATCAGCCTCACTCATGGCTTTGCCTAATCTATTTTGAGACTCAGCATATGCACGTACAGCAAATGTAATGATTGCACGTTGGTTATGTGCTAACGGTATTGGGTCATCTCCATCAAAGCCTTCAACAACATCTTGCAGGTTTTGTGAGAATGCAGATGGTCCAGTATCCCCATCAGCGTCACTAATGAAGTTAACCGAACCCTTGGCAAAGTCACGTGCAATAGTAAACGCACTATCCATAGACAACGCTACACCAGTTGGCATAGATTCATCAGTTGCTGATTCTATAGCAGATAACGCATCTGAAATAAATGTGTCATCATAACCCTTGCGTTGCAACTGCTGACCAAACTCAATAACACTGCGTGACTTGACTAATGCTTCACCAATGTCGTTAAGTTCATCCGATGAATCAAAGTCTTCAGTCAAACGACGTGCAATCCTAGACAACGTGTAGGACGTTGGATCTCCGTCTCCTGTGCCCTCACCCTTATTTAAATAGATCGGAGCAGAAGAAAGAGTATTACCGCTCTTGTTACCAAAGAAACTAGAGATGTGAACGTTTGTTGTATCTCCTGATGTTTCACTTTTAGAAGATAAGACAATAGGTCTGTTGTCAGCAGGACGAATACCAAATAGTGATGTTCGTAGATTCTCCATACCTTGTCTAGCATTGTTAATCTTCTTCCGTACTTCTTCCTGTGCTTTTTGATCATCGTGACCTATTGCTTGCTTAAGACCATTATTGTAAACAATAGAAATTGCGTCGGTAGTAGTGTCAGCTACAGCAAGAACATTTTCGGCAGAGTTTACTTTGCTAGTGGCAATAGCTTTAGCAATAGGACTGTCCGAATA
>Ga0247722_10001603_pt1 | contig 12393 bp, 10 predicted proteins | sample MSEWelMarce3H_FC_FD_189094 | JGI IMG/M metagenome (GOLD analysis project Ga0247722, IMG submission 189094) | Subsurface sediment microbial communities from gas well in West Virginia, United States - MSEEL Well Study Marcellus 3H_FC | ecosystem: Environmental > Terrestrial > Deep subsurface >... | reverse complement strand
GTATATGGAAGCAATGGTAACTTTATGGAAATAGTTATTCCGGCGAATGATGTGATCAACGCAGATGTGCTTTTGGAAAAATATGGTATTCATGCGGATGTTTCGATTGTTGAAGACGGAACCATTAGCGATAGTGGAACCATTAGTGATAGTGGAACCATTAGTGATAGTGGAACCATTAGTGGTGGTGATAGTGGAACCATTAGCAATAGCGGAACCAAATTTACGTATCCGTATGCTTTTTTTCATTGGTTTTTCTCTTTCTTTTCGCCGAGCAATATATTTAAGTCTGGGGTTAAGGACACTAAAGAAGAACCTGTTGATAAGGATACGATTGTTGAAGAAGAGAAGTCTGTTGATAAGGAACCCGAAGAAGAACCTGTTGATAAGGAACCCGAAGAAGAACCCGTTGATAAGGATACGATTGTTGAAGAAGAGAAGTCTGTTGATAAGGAACCCGAAGAAGAACCTGTTTATAAGGATACGATTGTTGAAGAAGAGAAGTCTGTTGATAAGGAACCCGAAGAAGAACCTGTTTATAAGGATACGATTGTTGAAGATAAGGAGATGGTTGTAAATTCATCTAGCGCATCTAATAAATCTATAAAAATAACTATTAATAGTATTGATGGTGTGCGTCCTTGGTAGGGGGTTATGTGACGGGGTTATGTGACGGGGTTATGTGACGGGGTTATGTGACGGGGTTATGTGACGGATGTGTATAAGGGGTTTGTATTGACGGATGTGTATAAGGGGTTTGTATTGACGGGGTTATGTGACGGGGTTATGTGACGGGGTTATGTGACGGGGTTATGTGACGGGGTTTGTATTGACGGATGTGTATAAGGGGTTTATGTTACGGATGTGTATAAGGGCCATTACGCCGTGCCCTTTGCGCTGTGCCCTCTGCATTATGTCCCCGGCAATCATATACCAGACAGCTAATCCTGACCATAGTATACTATATCATAACCACGCGTATAACAATCATATAATACCGGCTATTATATGATATCAAGAAATGAGTGGGATATTGATAATTGAGTAGGATATTGAAAAATGAACATTCTTCAAGGGTCTTCTAAGCAATGGTCGATATAAAATATCCTAACTAATATATAATGAGTCTGAATATAAAAGAACTGTATGTTAAATATGAGACAATAATCAAATATTCTACGTATGCGTTTACGGGATGGGTTTTATCATGGGTTTTGTTTTTTATTATGCTTCCAGTAATGATTCATTATTTTGGAAAAGTAAAAGGCGCATTGCTTAACTACACGTTCAGTTGGATATCAATGTTTATTATTATTATTATCCTCACAATCGGATTAACTGATACAAAAAATGAACAAAAAAAATATTGAAATTAATCTTCACTTCATTTGTTTTCGTCTCTGTTTATAGTATGAGGTTTTTTGGTCGCCCCTTCGGGGCTTTTTGAGACGTTTCGGTCGCGGGGCTTTTCGGAGCTTTTCGGTCGCGGGGCTTTTTGAGACTTTTCGGTCGCGGGGCTTTTCGGAGCTTTTCGGTCGCGGGGGCTTATAAAAAATAAGCCTCGACGTTATTTTTTATCTTAATTTAAAATTTATATAAACATGTGCTTTATTTAAAATATTGATACAGTGAATCGTCCGCGTAACTCCTTGAGTGCCTCTATCGTCGCAAAATTGGTATGTCGTCTTGCTTTTTATTATTGTTTTTGCATTCACTCTCATACCAGTTATTACACACCTTACAGTCGCCCTTCCTGAAACAAGGTAAATAGTATAGTTCACACGATTCAAAACAGTATTTTTTACAATACGAATGAGCGACTCCACTAAAATCTCCCTCCACGTCTTCTCCACAAGCATGACAATGTGTCTGGTAGTCAATCGCTTCCTTAACTGTTAATTCATATGTTTGGGCATATTCCATAAGGTCGTTCTGTTTCTCGACCGAATATTCTTCCAAAAGATCTTCATATGGTTCCTCCATCTCCTGACAACAACGGCATGTTATATAATTCAATGGTAGTGATAGTGATAGTCGCCAACTATCTTGATATGAGCACTCATTACATAATTCCGACGATTTGTTCCGATACATATATTCTACAGGTTCCAGCTTTCCGCACAGACAGCATATTATAACTTCGCCGTCGTCACCCCGGCAGCGCGTCATGGTATATTCATCGTTAGATTGCGCACTGTTACATTTATCACACTGGTCTTCTTTGGTTTGTAATATATCGTCACCATATTCGCCGGTTTGGTTCATTATTTTGTTTAAGTTTTATGATTTGGGTTATATTCAGGTCACAGTAATCAATTTTATTACTATGCTCTACACATTATTTTTTAAAAAAAAGTGGGGGGTTTAATAGAGGCGTCCCTCATATTAAGGCAAGTCTTTTTGTTGCTTACGTTCTACATTTTTATACAATATATTTGAAGTCAATCAAACGTATTATATAACAATGTTCGTAAGCTTTATACTTGGCGGCGATTTGCGAATTTGTAATAGAGGTAGCCTTTCTCTATTATTTTACTCCAAATCATAATAATCTCTTCTAATTATTTTTACCGCGGTAAGGGTTTCGAACCCTTGATCCCAAGTTCGAATACCATAATGGAGGTGGTTTTTTAATTCGCTTTATATAAATCCCAGCCTGACTCTATATGAAGATACTTCCGAGTCCAACCAGTTTTATTCACAAATACTACCCACTGAGCTTAAAGATACACTCAGCGTCCTTGGCTCTCAGAGCCTCCACAACAGCTGTGGAAAATACAATGTTTATAATAAAAGAAACCAAGGTGTTCAGCAAAGCTTCTGTGAAACTTATACCTTCATTTTGCCTTTTCACGTTAAAAGATATAAAAATAAAAAAATAATTGCCTACACCCGATGAGGGGCTCGAACCCTCGGCCACAGGATTGCTTTTAATTCGTGTAAACGGTTACATTCGCATTTTAAATGTGTAAAAGTCCTGCGCTCTACCAACTGAGCTAACCGGGTTTGGTGCATCAAACTACAATCATTGTATAAAAATTTATTATTTATAATAAAAGATCCCCTCTATAATTGATACATGTTTTGATGAAACATAATAAAAATCAAAAAATTAGATGCGGGCACTTCACATCTGATTTTTATTTATCCCGATTTAGCCTTAACCCATATATTTTTTCGGCTATTTTACCCATGAGACTTTTACCCATATATTTTTTCGGCTATTTTACCCATGAGACTTTTACCCATATGTTTTTGCGGCTATTTTACCCATGAGACTTTTACCCATATGTTTTTGCGGTTATACCACAAGTTTATCTGATAATACACCGATATCCCACATTGTTGTGAGAATATACTGTGTCTTTTGGGTGCCTATTTTTACTGGTGCGGCTATACACCGAGATCCCACATTGTTGTGAGATTATACTAAGATTCCCTGAGACGTTTTGGGTGCCTATTTTTACTGGTGCGGCTATACACCGAGATCCCCTGAGATTATACTAAGATCATCTGAGACGTTTTGGGTGCCTATTTTTACTGGTGCGGCTATACACCGAGATCCCCTGAGATTATACTAAGATCATCTGAGACGTTTTGGGTGCCTATTTTTACTGGTGCGGCTATACACCGATGGTCATTCTTTTTTAGATTTTTTTCCGCGACTTTTTTCATTCTTTTTTTTTACTTTTTTTTGATTCGAACCCACGGTGACTATTTTCAAAATTCGTGTATCTCTCTCCTACACGATTGGGGGCAGGAGGCAGTTGTATAACTCACTCAGCTGGAAGAGAAGCTAAGTGTCCCCACCCCTTGGGGAACCTCCATACCTGGTGGAGAAATTCACAGATTATAAACAAGAACCCACATGTAAAACACACACACACATTTTGTAAAAAAGTCCGGATTACATCAGTTGTCCATATAAAATTGAACACCACCATTTATCAACTGGTTAAAAGCACTAAAATAAAAAACACCCCGTTCATAAAATGTCTATTGCCGATTTCTTTAACAAAATACCCGCCCCCGTTTGGCTATATGCCTTTTGGATTTTACTACACTTTGTCGTACCCCATTTATACGTTTATTTCTGCACGCCCGCAACTATACTCGGGTTTATCGTGTCGCCCTTCGTTGCTCCCGCCCCACACTGTTCCGCATTTCGATGGGTCATCTACAATGGAGGCAACACCATCACCTCTATGTGGGTTGTTATTGGTGGGTGGTTACTTCAGAAGTTGATATTCCCTACTACCGTCGCAGCCAGCACTAATAAGTTATCTTAACCACTATTTATTAATAATAGTCAGCAACCGTATTATTATAAATATTAGTAGTATTATTCCGAACTTTGCTATTCCTTCGTCCGATTTACTTTTCGCCTTAATCCTGCTGCCCGTCTCTATTCGTCTTCCTCTTTTTGTCCACATTGTATTCTTCTTTTTTATACACTGTCTATTCTATAGCCCATTCAATTTTACATACTATGCAATACTTGTTACTATGTATTCAGTATAGAGGTTACATTTATGGTGTATTTTTACAATATCGAGAAATGAGTAAAATATCAACAAATGAGTAGGATATCAAGAAATGAGTAGAATATCAAGAAATGAGTGGAATATCAAGAAATAAGTGGGATATTTATATATCATATTATTAGACCTTTGTAACAGTTACCTAATTACATTCATATATCGATCACAGTTCGTTTATAATGTAAAAAAGTGTAGAGGTTTGACTCCAGATTGGCCTTTCTCAACTAACAACATCAACTAACAACATCAACTATAATACCTCTTTTTTTATTCATCTCTATTTTATTACTTTCTTTTTCTCATTTTTATTTCATCCATCTTAGAGGTTGTTCTCAGATTGGTCTTTTTACCAATACCAATACCAATACCAATACCAATACCAATACCAATACCAATACCAATACCAATACCAATACCAATACCAATACCAATACCAATACCAATACCAATACCAATTATAGGATCTTTTTTTATTCATCTCTATTTTATTACTTTCTTTTTCTCATTTTTATTTCATCCATCTTAGAGGTTGATTCCAGATTGACCATTTTACCCATATGCTAGCTGCGACTGTCGTTAAGAGACGCAAATGGCGGGTGATTCGGGAGCCGACCACAGTCGCATCGAGCTTGTATCAACACCAATTATCAACACCAATTATCAACACCAATTATCAACACCAATTATCAACACCAATTATCAACACCAATTATCAACACCAATTATCAACACCAATTATCAACACCAATTATCAACACCAATTATCAACACCAATTATCAACGCCAATTATCAACACCAATTATAATACCTCTTTGTATATTCATCTCTATTTTATTACTTTCTTTTTCTCATTTTTATTTCATCAATCTTAGAGGTTGATTCCAGTTGACCATTTTACCCATATGCTCGCACGCAATCCAGTGGTTAATAGACGCCCGTCACGTGCTACCACAGTCGCAGCTAGCTTATATTAACACCTACTAACAACATCAACTATAATACCTCTTTGTAGATTCATCTCTATTTTATTACTTTCTTTTTCTTATTTTTATTTCATCATTCTTAGAGGTTGCTTCCAGATTGGCCATTTACCCTTATGCTCGCTACGATTTCACATATGCTCGTATCCAACAATCCTACATATAACACTATATCATCTATACATTGTTATAACATATTTCCTAACCACCCGACTATTAATATCGTATTTCCTAACCACCCGACTATTAATATCGTATTTCTTTATATTATTATAGATATCGATAAATGAGTCACATATTGATATTTGATTGCTTATACCACAACTTCTTCACGAATGGTTAAGCGACTTCATCCACATACACGAATGGTTAAGCGACTTCATCCACATACACGAATGGTTAAGCGACTTCACGCACATACACGAATGGTTAAGCGACTTCATCCGCACTATCGGTTAACTCATTTCACGCACACTATCGGTTAACTCATTTCACGCACACTATCGGTTAACTCATTTCACGCACACTATCGGTTAACTCATTTCACACACTATCAGTTAAGAGACTTCTCGCGCACTATCGGATAGCGACTTCATCCGCACTATCGGTTAACTCATTTCACATACACTATTGGTTAACTCACTTCATCCGCACTATCGGTTAACTCATTTCACGCACACTATCGGTTAACTCATTTCACGCGCACTATCAGTTAACTCATTTCTCGCGCACTATCAGTTAACTCATTTCACACACTATCGGTTAAGCAACTTCTCGCGCACTATCGGTTAACTCATTTCACACGCACTATCGGTTAACTCATTTCACACACACTATCGGTTAAGCGACTTCTCGCGCACTATCGGTTAAGAGTCTTATCGCACACTATCGGTCAAGCAACTTCTCACGCACTATCGGTCAAGCGACTTCTCGCCTTTCGTCGCCTCCACAATCCTCCTCTTTCGGGTTTCCCCTCGCCATTCTCTATATGCTTTCTTTCGCGTCTTCGCCACTTCCTTTGCGCTCTTCAATTTCTTTATCACCACGTCGCAGCTTCTTCTCTTTTCATTTCTCCATTTTTTCATTTCTTTTATCATCTTCTTCATTGATTTCTCATTCGCCTCCGGGTGGTATTGGTAGCCACGCCATTTACCTCTTCGTCCTTCCATCCACATACCCCTCTCTTTCCTTCCTCTCCATCCATCACCCATTCTTTTCACCATATCATTATGGTTATACCATTCTCCTTCCATCCATCCTTTCTTTAACAACCCCTCCAACACTACTCCTTCCTTGTTCAGGTACTCCCATCCCCAACAGATTCCTATCACATACACTTCTCCGTCTTTTATTTATTATACATTATATATAATGTCTGGTAAACCTACTATTATAGACGAAGCCCGACACATTTCATTCACAATATATCGTATTTTACCATTCATTGTCGTTGCGTTTTTCTTTATATCCTCTATTTTGTCCGGTGATGTCTCTGGGTTTTTAATTTTAGTCGGAGTTATATTATCATCTGTAATAACAATTCTAGCAAGCAAATCTCAATATTTACTAACTAGCATATACGACAGCAAAATAAAAGATTTATGGGACAAAATACCAGCCTCTAAGAAAAACGCTGGAAACTCAGGAACAACCGAAGCAGAAAAACAAGAAAGGATAACAGAATCTATCAAATTTTGTAATTGGTTCACACTCGGAAATTCACCCCTTTCATATTTACCTCTAAGCACCCACATTTATTGGTTCTTGTCCGCTTATTTCTTTTATGTAATGGGCATAAATGGCGTTTTAGCAAAGAACTGGTTCCTTCTTTTAACAATGTCTATTCTTCTCTATGTTGACGGATATTATAACCGAGAAGCCTGTATTGGTAATTACATTATTGTTCCCATATTGATCGGAATTGTATCGGGTGTTAGCTGGGCAGCAATTGTAGGGCCCAAAAACCACATGATCCCATTACTTTCCAAAAAATCCCAATGTAGTGCCCAACAAAGCCGATATAGTTGCCGTATTAAGCGCACCGGTCAAGTTGTGAATACACAATAATTATAATTAACGTCAATATTTCTAATTATAATTTGTTTATGGTGAAAAATGCTGAATATTTTGCATTATCCATTTTTTAACATTTACCGATATTTGTTTGCGCATCATATCGTCCGCCATTAATTTGGCGCTGCGGTGTTTGTCTTCAAAATGATAAATGAACAAATTTATCGCATTTACAAAATTCATACCGTCGTAGGTTTCATTCAGATTTTCGGTATTGAAAATAGGATACCCCTTTCTCTTATTGACATCGTTATGAAAATTAGAAAGCATGATTTTCAAATCTTGTTTTGTGCGAATATTATTGAAATTAATTGCCTGTAAATACCTTTTAGCGTGTTCTGAACAAACCGGGCAAGGCAAAACCGTGCATATCGAGAAAATAGTGTTAAGCAATTCTAATCTTATCGTAGCAAAATCCTCATCTTTTACTTTGTGTGCGAGTAAATGGAAAAACGTCCAGATTGGCTTGCCCCATTTCATTTTAGCAGCAGTTGAAACCACGGGTGGCGGTGGCGGCATATTTCGTTGCGTATCAACCATCTTTCGATTTGCCGCCAAATATTGTTTTGAAAACCCAAATGATATCGGTGATTGTGTAAGCGCTTTATTTACAGGTTTTTGTTCATTCTGTTTTTTCAATAACATAAATGGTGATGTTTGTTTATGGATATTACTGAACATCATGTTGGATAACAAATATATATATATGTAAAAAAGAATTCGGTGTTTTTTACATACAATTTCAATAAATATAGAAAAATATATACAACATAGTATAATATGTCGATTGCTAAAAATAAAGCTGAACTTGTTCAACTTATAAAAGATTGGATTACGACAGACAATGAAATACGCGAACTAAACAAGCAGGCTAAACAAAGAAAAGATAAGCTTAAAAAGGTTTCGGAAAATTTGATTAATACGATGAAAGAAAACGAGATTGATGAATTTAATGTGAAAGACGGCAAGATTATGTATTCCAAAACCAGTGTAAAAAAACCGATTACTAAAAAAAACCTGATGTCGATACTTTCAAAATACTACAAGGGCGACATATCGCAAGCGGTTGAGGTCAATAATTTTATACTTGAAAATCGCGAAGAAGTTGTAAAGGAAACCATTAAACGAAGCATTGTGAATAAGGTGGATGTTGAATAGGCTACCTTTTAGGTCAGCCACTAAGTGACCTTTAAACCGAAGGTGATATTTTCAGTCTGCTGTTTAACATCCTTTCAGCAAAGACCAAGTTCCGGGATACACAATGCCCCATTAATCTTCTTACATTTCGCAATAATCGCCGGGTCTGTCTTTTTCTCTAAAATGTCCTCTGTCTTGTAAACATTGTTAAACTTATCAATGTAATAGACAATACCCATAATGTCCGTCGCAAACACGTCTAATTGCTTGGTGCATACCACGTTCTCCTCCGCCGACAATCCATAGGGCACACCCTTCGCGTGCGTCCCGCAAAACTCGCAGCCATCCTTTCTCTTCCTAGTGCATTGTTCGCCATTCGCCCGCTTCGCGTTACAACGGTTCTGGGTGGGGATCGAGTTCTTTACACGCTTTCTCTTAGACAAATCGTCCTTGTTAAACATCAAGCGTTCATACTCATACACATACTCCAACAAATCATTTGCTTTGGTGTTCTCGCTAAATTTCAGTGCTATCATTTTTTCGCGGATATCATCCTTGAATTTCGTGAAGAACAGGTTTGCCTTTAAATTTAATTTATTTTCCATTTTGTTATTTGATATATAGAATAACAAGATGCCTCTAATCAATTTTATAAAATACATTTTCAAAGACGTATATTTTTGTTTGAAAATGTATTTTATAAAATCAAAACAATATATTGCTATTAAATATATAAACGATATGAGTTTTAGAAAAAAATACAAGCCAAATGCGGATGATTTAAAATACATACCGTCTCCTTCACCTTCGCCTTCGCCTTCGCCTTCACCTTCGCCTTCACCTTTACAAGAGGAACCAAAGTATATATTTATTGGATTTTTTGTACACGGCGAATACGGCAAGCGTACCCAACCATATAAAGTAAATCCACACGCATCAAAAAGTTTTTGGCCATTTCGTTCTACTCCAAAACTAATGACATTTACAAATTCCTCTCCTGGAAATGTAGTTCTTGGCGACGCAGACGGTAGTGATAATACCAAATTAACAAATTATTTCAAAACAAATAGTAACATTAATTTGATAACCGATACTAATCAAAACGCAAAAGACCAAGACCAAATAATAGCAGAAAACTTCTTAAACTACGCAAGAAATGGATTGGCCACACTAAAAGCAAACCCGCGTGATGACCTAGAACGTTATAGAAAAACAAATAGAATAGAGGAAAAATATGTCTGTCGTAATAGCTTTATTTGCAACAACAAAGTTGGTATTAGTCATACTTTTCCAAATAAAACTTTTTCCACAAATGATCCATCAGCAGATCTGGCAAACATGGATTCTTGGGGAATATTTATTTTCAACAACAATTGTGGTATTGAACCTGGTACTCGTATAGAAGAATTATTACCTGAAATTCCACAAGAAATTATAACAAATGAAGATGGTGAAGAACTTGGAATTCAATTTAGGTTAGATGATATTATTTTTCGTTTAGATATTAAATATGGACTAACTAACAAAGATTATTTGTTTTTGTTTGATTATACTTGTAGTAGATTCAATGAAGACATTAATCCAAAGAGAAATAAACGGTTAGAACGAAGTTGGGGGCGAGAAGTCGCCAAAAGTTTTGGCTTTGACTTCGGCAACAAAACCGGTAAAAAACGCAAAGATAAGAGAGGCGGTAAGAAAAACACTCAAAAACTTAGAAAAAATAATAATCATCGATGAATTATTTACGGTACCATGACACGCATAGTATATTGTTTTTGGGCATATTATATTTTTATTTTGCATTATCATTGAAGAAATTGTAGAGGAGATTGTCTGGATTGTGATTTTTTACATCACCGTCGATGAGTTTGATACTTTCGTATATTTTGCGTAACACATCATTTGGTGCGGCGGAACCGACCTTTATGAATCCGGTTTTCAAAAGGTATTTGCGAACTTCGGCGATGGGGGTTTGCTTCAACATATACGCTTGAGTGGTGACGTTGTTTTTTATGGTTTTGTTTGGGAGTAGAACTCCGACTGCGGGTTTATATTTGTCGCGCCCAACGCGAAATGTGCGTTTCATTAATTTTCGTACTTTTTTAGGAACGTTTTTGGGTTTGGGTTTTAATGCCTCTAGTTTTATCTCGCGCAATTTCTTCATTTCAGTGATCTCTTCGGGGGTGCGAATACGACCGACTATGTTTCTAGGGGCAGGGGTTAATGCGGAGCCTCCGCTAAATGGTGTTTGTTGCATAGGCATAGGCATAGGTATTTGTGTTTGTTGCATAGGCATAGGCATTTGTGTTTGTTGCATAGGCGCGGACATATAATTTTGTTGTATAGGCGTTTGATGAGATCCCGCTTTCATAGTATAATTTCGATATGTCGGCATCATACCACCTTTTAAACAACCGTATTGTGGAGGAGATGATATTTTTAATGGTGGTGCTACAGGTTCATTAAACGAAGGACCAAATGAAGGACCAATTGTATCTATTATATTATCCAAAGGTTCGGCTATTTTTGAAAGGGTAGGGTCTGGATGAAATAAAAGCGATTGGCTACTCATATGTGCCTGGTTTTTCAAGGTCCTGTTCAAATTCGCCTTTTCCGTATTTTCCACGACGGATTCCATAAATTTCACCGACTCATCAAATTCATTATTAAATGCGGTTTCTACCATCTCATGTTTTTTTTCTTTTTCATCAAATAATGTTTTGTATTGTTTTTCTTGATTTGCACGTATTCGCTGTAAAATCTCCTTTTTCCTGGTTTTGTCCGATTTATGAACAGGTGCCTTTATTTTCAATGGTTTTTCCGGCTTTTTCTTCCGCGTATTTGATCCACCACCAAATCCCGCAAATATATCTGGATTTATAGATATCGTTTTTAATTTGGATTCGCTCATATGTTTATTGTAGTTATAAAATAAACATACTATAATTCAGTTATATTGGCCGCAATCTATACTCGCTAAATTACTTGCGGTTGTTTCTTGTTTTTCTGCGTTTTTTATTCCCGCCTTTTTTGGTTTTAGACCCCCCGGGACGTGTAGAATTTTTTGGCTTTCCTTGCAAAAGTTCGTTAGCTACAATACTCTTGGCGTACGCTTCTTCTAGTAGGCTTATAATTTGTTTATTTTGATCTTTTTCTGATTTTGCTTTTTCATTTAATAATGCGTAATGTATATTACGTATGGTATTATAACTTTCAGTTATTTTGTCGGCAATTGTTTTGTCGTCACTCATTATATTATTTAAATATATTTTGTTTTACTAAAATACATTTGAAAACAACTTATAAAATTGAACCTTATATTATTTTAAGTATAATATCAAAACTATTATACCAAAACCCATACTAAAAAATGTCCACACAACAACAACCCGAAAAGAAGAAACGCGTCAGCAAGAAGGCAGCCGATGCCGAGATGCTGATCGACACAAATGAACCAAAAAAACGTGCATCCAAAAAGAAGGTCGACACAATTAACGACACTACCGCTCAACTAGAACAAATTTTAAAAGAAGAAAGCGCCCAAAAAGCAGAAATCGAAAAGCTCATCGAGGAAAACATGACGAACCCCAGCAGAGATGTGATTGGCCACCTGGGCGAATACATCGAGGAACCTTATACCATCATTGAATCCTATTTCAAA
>Ga0247722_10001602_pt1 | contig 12395 bp, 10 predicted proteins | sample MSEWelMarce3H_FC_FD_189094 | JGI IMG/M metagenome (GOLD analysis project Ga0247722, IMG submission 189094) | Subsurface sediment microbial communities from gas well in West Virginia, United States - MSEEL Well Study Marcellus 3H_FC | ecosystem: Environmental > Terrestrial > Deep subsurface >... | reverse complement strand
GCGCACAGGAAAGAGTCTGTCCGTATCTATTCCAACAGCGATCACAGGAATCTTTATCGTCGATAAGGCTGCGGCCACTCCGCCCCTGTCTCGACCCACATCATGACTATTCATGGCCTCTGTTAAAGCAATATAGGTGTTTGCATCAAATCGCTTCCACAATTTTTCTGCCTGGTGATCTAGATACGACTCAACTGCATAACGCCCTGTGTCATCTCCCTGAAGCTGTCGCCCAAATCTGATGTCCATCTCTGCCTCTGTGCGATAAGTCAGATGCGCAATTCGACGGGCAATGCCCATTCCCTCTTCTGGTCCCTTTTCCTGTTCGTAATAATCACCGTTATTAAAATGTGGATCGGTTTTTATTGCACGAATTTGAATTGAGGCCGTTCCAATCTGATCACCAGTAGCAACGGCCGATGACCCGATGGTGCAAATGGCGCCAACGCGATCAGGGTGCTGGATAGCCCACTCCAATGCGCGCATCCCACCCAGTGAAGGGCCAACTGCCAACTTGTATTTTTTTATTCCCATGGCATCTGTAAATGCAACCTCTGCAGCAACCATGTCGCGGATGTTTATCGCTGGGAAACGAGAACCCCAGCGTTTGCCATCTGGTGCAAGAGATGAAGGACCTGTTGATCCTTGACAACCACCAATGACATTGGGGCAAACAACGAAGTATTTATCTGTGTCAAAAGGCAATCCTGGACCGACCATAGATGGCCACCAACCAGGAACATCAGGAAAACCAGTTAATGCGTGATTGATAAGAATGACATTGTCCTGGGTTGCATTAATTTTTCCCCAGCTTTGATATGCAATGACAACCTCTGGTAAAACTTCTCCGCTTTCAAGTGCAAGATCACCGATTGAAAGAAACTTTCTTTCACCAGGATCGTGAGTTTCTAACCAAGCTCCAGTACTCATGGGCAACGTTGTTTCTTCAAGTGCATTCTTGAGTGGTCAAAATTTGTCATTGGAAAATCTTCCTTCACGCACTTGCCAGTTACCTGGCCTGTTCGTCACCCGGAGCACCCCGCCGCGGTGGAGGGTTGCCGCCTACTAAGCCGGGGCTAATACGTAGGACTCGTGAACGGTTCCAATTCTAGCCACTACTGCCCAAAAATCCCAGCCGTTACTTTGGGGTGCAGTTCCACTCGCATTCTGGCAAAGGCATGCGCAGGCCAGTTAGAGCCAAATACTCTGCGTAAAAGAACAGTAAGTGCATAACGTGGAGCATCTATGCTCGCGCGATCTAAAGCACGAAAAGCGAGTTCGTTTTCACCGCGCTCATATGCCAACGTGGCAAATAAACAGGCAACAGGTGCAATAAAACCATCGGGTGCAACCTTTAACAGATAGAGCCACATGTTCCAATAAGTATCAAAGCTTTTCTCTCCATGAGATCCCAGAGCAAAATCGCGTACTTGAACATCTGAAAGGCGACCTATCACCTGTGAAATTAACTCGATATCACTTCCCTCCCCTAATTGAGAAAACTGCGCCGCCAAATCAATAACAGCAGTTGCTCCATCTCGTTGCAAGAGATTGAGTTCGGCACTCTCTGCATCAATTGAAAATGATTGCACCGAATTCATAAACTCCAAATCAGTGGCAAGTGGTAGAGCTGTGATGTTTACGTAGGTATTTTCAGTTGTCATTGTGATTCATCCTTTGAAGGTAGTAGGAGCTGCGACTATGTTGATACCGGCAATTGAGATTTTTACGACTTTGCCAGTGACTGCTCGAAGTTGTGCGTTGTGGGTATAGGTACCGTTCCAAGTCGTTACAAGTGTGGCTACGTAGGCACCTGGTTTGGAGTAGTTGTGATGGATCAAGCCATGGGGGTAGGGGCCGCCACTTTCAGTCGTAGCAAAAGTTGAGCCATCACCAAAACTCCAAAGGTAGGATGGTCGCAAACTCACATCAATAATTTCGCCAATTATCTCCACTCGACTTTGGAACAATTCAGGGAGATCGCACCAAAAGTAGACAGGAACATTTACAAGCGGCTCAAACTCTGGTTGGTAGGCAACCCCAGCAGTAGGTACTAATTTTGTTAACCGATCGCTCAAATTGACTTTAGTGACGGCTTTCTTAACTTTAGGTTTTGATGGTTTTTTTACGACAGGTTTTTTGACCACTGGTTTCTTTAAGATTGGCTTCCGTGCGACAGGCTTCTTTGGTTCTGGAAGAAGAAAGAAAGGGAGAGGTTTTTTTGTTGGTTTTGCCTTGACCACTGGTTTTTTCGGAGACTGCGCAATAGTTTTCTTTACAGTTTTATCCCCTTTTCGTGCCTCAATAATTATTTGATTATTCTCTGTATACACATTGACGCAGGCAGTTTCTTTACAATCATTTGCAATGGCGGTAGAGGAACTCCCTCCAATAAGCAATAGAACAGATAGGCAGATTATTAAGGGCTTCATGGCGGTCACCATAAATGTGCAATCAGCGCACAACTTTGCCCGCGGTGCTAACTGTGGATAGTTATGACAGGCTTAGCCCATGAGTTCACGTGATGGTGATGGCTGGATCGAATGCAGCTGTGGAAATAAGCATTGGGGAATTCATGGAGCAGCAGGACTTCTTATTTTTCGTCACAACCACATACTTTTACAACACCGTGCACCTTGGGTGCACAACGGTGACACGTGGGGAATCCCAGGCGGGGCAAGAGATTCACATGAAAGCACAATCGAAGGCGCCTACCGTGAGGCTATAGAAGAGACTGGCATTGATGTCAAACTTCTAACTCCTGTTCATACATTTTGTGATAATCATGGAAATTGGAAATATGAAACAGTTCTCGCTAGGGCTACTGATGATCTGGTTGCACATGAAGTAAACGATGAGTCACATGAGCTTCGATGGGTAGAGATTGATCAAGTGGATTTGCTTACCCTGCACCCAAGTTTTCGCAACTCATGGCCTGAACTAAAGAAACTGGTTGATAACTTTATCGGCCCACGTTAACTCCTGCTCACTACTGTGAGCCATGAAAAAATGAATGAAAGTGAATGAAATTAAATTGAAATTAGCCCGTTAAGGCAAAACGCTGTTGCTTTTTCGATCTCTTTTGCTGCATTGTTGCCGGCTTCAATTCGCTTTGTGGAAGTATCTGTGACTGCCTGAATAAAGGCCAGGGCTTGTTGAACATCTTCAACCTGAAGCTTTTCGAGAGAATCCATGAGAGGGGCAAGTAGTCCGCGGTGGGCGACTTTAATCTGGTGTGCCCTCTCTTGTGGAAGAGTTGTTGCATTTAATGCTTTTGCAAGTAAATGGCGACCATCTGCAATGTATGTCAGCGCTGCCTTAATCCATAGTTCTACACACTCACTTGGCGATTGTGCCTGCGCAATTTCATCGTTTAAATAATGTGCAAAGCCATTGAGTTCATCGATAACTAAATCTGCAACTAAGTCCGCACTGCTTGCAAAATACTCATACACAGAGGTTCTAGAAAGACCTGCGCGTTGTGCAACGGCTGCAACCGTAACTGCCCGACCGCCCGATTCCATGGCAATACTTGCTGCTGCATCAATGAGTTGGCTCCTGCGCCAATCACGGTGCTGGGCAAGTGTTTGTGTTGCAATACGTGGCATAGGGCTAGTCTTTCATGCTCTGCGCGAGTCTGCGCAATGATTCCCGCACAACTTCAGAGTCTGAGGTTCTCCATAGAGGCGGCATGGAGTTGAGCAGAGTGCTTCCGTAGCGTTTAGTGACAATCCGTGAATCCAAGATCGCCACAACTCCCCTGTCTTTTTCACTTCTAATTAATCTTCCTGTGCCCTGGGCTAACAACAAAGCAGCTCTTGGCAGAGAGACTTGCATAAAGCCACTTCCGCCAGCGGCATCTGCTTGAGCCGCGCGAGCACTCATCACTGGTTCATCTGGACGAGGAAATGGAATTCGATCGATTGCAACCAAGATGCAACTATTTCCCGGAACATCAACACCTTGCCACAACGACATTGTTCCAAGCAAGATTGATGTTTCATCTTTTGCAAAGCGCGCAACAAGTGGACCAACAGCATCACCACGTTTTTGCGTAATGATTTTGATGGGAAGTTCAGCTAATACTTTTCGCAGATGAGCATCTGCTGCCTCGACTCCCCGCCATGAGGAAAACAATGCCAAGGTACGACCACCAGCGGCGTCAATGAGTTCACCGAGCTCTGTTAGAACTTCCTGACTAGGGCCATCTCTGCCGGGCTCTGGTAAATGCTTGGGCATGTATAAAACGCCTTGGTTAGCAAAATCAAACGGTGATCCCACATCTAGCATTTGAAGGTTGCCAGGATCAATCTCGTCATCGTTTAGATCAGCATTTAACTCACCACCGATGAGAAATCCAATACTTTTGGCCATCGAATCAAAGCCTTTGCCGATAGTTAACGTTGCAGATGTGGCAATGACGGGTGTCTTTGTTAGTAAGTTCTCACGTAAAACCTCTGACACCGACAACGGCGCCAAATAAAGAGTGGAATACGTTGGTTCATACCAAAGAACCAAACCATCACCCATTTTCAATACTGTTGCTGCCGTCGTACTTATCTCATTAACCGCACCTTTTACTCGGGCGCGCTCTGCTAGAGCATCCGTATCAATAATCTCATCATCTGCAGAAAGATATGTAGTTATTGCTTTGGCAGTCTCTAACACCTTACGGATTGGTGCCTCTAGTGATTGAGGTATCTCTTCTAATCGAGATGCAGGCAAGGCTTCCAACTTAATAGATTCACCATAATCAACCATAGACTCATGAAAATCATTGGCAGCTTTATGAAAAGAATCTGAAAGCTTGCCTGGCATGAATTTTCTTGCCATTGCAGCTGCTCGTAGAACTCGATTTGAAGTTAATTCATCAGTAACAGCCTGTGTGGCTCGATCCATAAACTCATGTGCTTCGTCCAAAATTACACAGTCGCGCTCTGGCAAAATTGGATGCGAATCAACAATTTCAATGGCAAGAAGTGTGTGGTTTGTAACGACAATGTCGGCTAGCTGAGCTTTCGCTTTTGCATTGGCAGCAAAACATTTGGACCCAAAGGCACAGACATCAGCCCCTACACATTCACGCCCTGAAACGCTGTTTGCTGCCCACACTCTGCGGTCTACATCCGGTGCATCATCTCGATCACCACTGACTCCTGGCGTCTTTGCCCAGGCAACTAGTTGCTTTGCATCTTTTTCAAGTGATGAAACATCCATTACCAACTCTGCATCTGGATCGATATCTTCACTATTCATTTTTTGTAGGCAAACGTAATTGCCAACACCTTTATAGATTGCAAATGTGATCTCGCGGCCAAGCTCTTTTTCAAGTGCAGGAACAACAGCAGGTAGATCGCGATCTACAAGTTGACGCTGTAGGGCAAGAGTTGCAGTTGCAACCAATACTTTTCGCCCATGCACAATGCCCGGAACTAAATATGCAAGAGATTTTCCAGTACCGGTACCTGCTTGAACCATTAAGTGATGGCGATTTGTTAATGCATTAGCCACGGCTTCGGCCATTTCGATTTGGCCCTCACGCGTGGACCCACCAATTGCTTCTATAGCGACATCAAGTGCTTTGCGCACTTTTGCTGACATGTCACTCATTCATGCAGATCTACCGCTTGTCGATTGAAATAAAGGCTTTATCTTCAGGCCCCACATAGAGCGCGGTTGGTCGAATAATTTTTCCATCAAGACGCTGTTCGATAACGTGAGAAGTCCATCCAGAAATTCTCGACATAACAAATAGAGGCGTGAAATAGTTAACTGGAATCTTCATAGAATCATATGCAACAGCTGAGAACCAGTCTACGTTCGGGAACATCTTCTTGACTTCCCACATTACGGATTCAATGCGTTCTGCAATCTCGTAATCATTTGCTTTTCCGGCAGCTACTGCAAGCTCTTTTGTAATAATCTTGACAATTTCATTACGTGGGTCTGAAACTGTATAGACAGGGTGACCAAAACCAATGACTACTTCTTTGTTTTCTACACGCTTTCGAATATCAGCTTCTGCCTGATCAGCTGTTGAATAGCGCTGTTGAATCTCTAGCGCTACTTCGTTGGCACCACCATGCTTTGGTCCACTAAGTGCGCCAATTGCACCTGTTACACATGAATAAATGTCTGCGCCGGTTCCAGCAATTACTCGACTAGTAAATGTTGAGGCATTGAACTCATGCTCGGCATAAAGTACCAATGAGATGTGCATAGCTTTTTCCCACAGCGCACTTGGCTTTTCGCCATGCAAAAGATGCAAAAAGTGTGCACCGATTGAATCATCATCGGTTTCTACTTCAATCTTCTTGCCGTTGTTTGAAAAGTGGTGCCAGTATCCAAGAATTGATCCAGTCTTGGCTAACATCGAATCAGCGATATCTCGTGCCTCTGACTCAGTGTGCTTTGTAGATTCCGGATTAACTGCGCCAACTGTTGAAAACGCAGTACGCAAAACATCCATTGCATGTGCTGAAGCAGGAATCTGCTCTAAAACTGTTTTAACAGCTGGTGAAAGCCCGCGTAATCCTTTGAGTTTTGATTTGTAACCATCTAATTGTTTTTGGTTTGGAAGTTCTCCATGAACCAATAAAAATGCTACTTCTTCGAACTGGCAGTGTGTTGCCAAATCTTTGATGGAATATCCACGGTAGTGAAGATCTCCCTGACCAACTGAACTTAATGCGGTGCTTCCTGCTGGAACTCCTGAGAGGGCTACCGATTTTTTAGGCTTGAATTCACTCATGCGGCAATCTTAACTATAGGCAGGCAAGTTTTTTAACAATCTGCGGCGCTCAAACTTCAACAAATCGGGCTCCGAAACAGAATCAGGATTGTGAACTAAAGGTGGCGCAGGCGGGTTGCGGATATGGCCCGACTGAAAGTTATGCACGTCACAGTTGGATGGGGCTTTCTAAGCGATTAGTTCTGGCTACGTAAATGCAGTAGTTCGATGGCTGCAATAGCGCTGTCGTAACCTTTGTCCTCTTTACTACCTGCCACACCAGATCGTGCAATTGCTTGCTCCATGTCATTGCACATAAGAACACCAAATCCAATCGGTTTTGAGAACTTAAGTGAGACATCAATAATTCCCTGAGTAACTCCCTGACATACATAATCAAAGTGCGGAGTTTCACCCTTTAATACAAGCCCAACTGCAACAACTGCGTCAAAGCCTTTTTCAAATGCAAGCTGAGATGCCAGTGGAATCTCAAATGATCCTGGTACGTAGATCACCTCGATTTGAGTTATCGATGCTTGTGCCAAACCCTTTTTTGCACCTGCTACTAAATCATTACAAAGTTCTAAATGCCACGATGAAGAGATGATCGCAACTTTGGCATTGGCAAGAGATCTCACTGTGATCTGTGGTGAACTGCCCGACATTTATTTACTCCCTCGGTTATGACCTAATTTGCTTTCCTTCGTTGCCAGATATTTTTCATTGAACTCATTTACTTCCACCAATAAACGCTGCTGTGTACAGGTAATCCCAGCATCTTTAATTGCTGCGACTTTATCTGGATTATTTGTCAAAAGAGTGATGCTTTTCAATCCAAGTTTTTTAACTATTGCTACTGCATCATTCCATTTACGTGCATCTACTTGGTGGCCCAAGGCAATATTTGCCTCGACTGTATCCATTCCCTGATCCTGTAATTGATACGCCCTAATTTTCTCACTCAAGCCAATCCCGCGCCCCTCGTGATTGCGCAAATAAATAATGTAGCCATAACCACTTGCTTCAATTAGAGAGATTGAAAGCTCCAACTGATCACCACAGTCACATCTTTGGGAGTGCAAAACATCACCTGTGAAGCACTCGCTATGGATTCGAACCAAGGGATTTGTACCAGTTGTTCCAAATTTGATGACTGCATGTTCGCGCTGATTCAACGTTGGATATGTAGCCACTTGCCAGGCCTGATTGCGTAAAGGCAACTGCGCCCAATCAAAAGTAAATCCCTGTGTATCTAGCAAATCTTGTTTATCCTGTGGAATAACTTGTTGAGATAGCTCCTCGATTGAAATCGTTAGGAGCCCATGAGCGGCTGCAAAATCTTCAAGAGATTGACCGCGGGCCATCGAGCCATTTTCATTAACAATTTCAGAGAGTAAACATAAAGGTTCGGCTCCAGCTAATTGAGCCAATGCAATTCCTGCCTCTGTGTGACCTCTGCGAACCTTTAATCCACCTTCAACTGCGATTAGTGGAAACACATGCCCAGGTCTAATGAAATCACTTGCTACAGATTCTTGTGAGGCCAACGCAACCACAGTGTTTGCGCGCTCTTTGGCACTTACCCCGGTTGAAATATCTTTCTTCACATCAACACTTACTGTAAAAGCGGTTTTCTTTGAGTCTTGATTTTCTTCAACCATCAAAGGCAATCGAAGTTCACGTGCACGCTTTCCTTGCATTGCCACACATAAAATTCCAGTGGTATGACGAACCATAAATCCAACTGTTTTTTCAGTTGCTGCCTCTGCCAGCATCATTAAGTCACCTTCATTTTCCCGGTTTTCATCGTCTACAACAATGATCATCTCACCACGTTTAAAAGCAGCTAAGGCTTCCTGGAAGTTACTCATTTTTTCACTCCCTTGCTGATCAACCGCTCTACGTACTTAGCCAAAACATCAACCTCAACATTGACAAGGTCACCGGCTTTCTTAGTAGAAAGATTTGTTCGCTCTAGAGTTTCCGGGATTAACCACAGGGTCACTTGATTGTTGGTATCGTCAATTTCTCCCACAGTTAGCGAAATTCCATCAACTGCGATGGAGCCTTGATTAACAATATATTTTCCTAAATCCTGCGGGACAGTGATATCAAAGCGAGCCCATTTTTCTCCAGGTACTAAATCGACAACTGTCGCAACTCCATCAACATGGCCTTGAACGATGTGTCCACCCATTCGGGCGTCTAACGAAGCTGCAAGCTCTAAATTAACGGGTGATCCAATCTCCAGCTTTGCAAGACTGGTGATTTTTAAAGTCTGAATCATGACATCGGCGGTAAATGAACTCTCTTTCACGGAAGTGGCAGTTAGGCAGACGCCATTAACACTTACCGAATCTCCGACTTTGATTTGTGAAATTAACAGCGGAGCTTGGATAATAAAAATCGCAGACTCATTGCCGCGCTCAATTTCAACAACTTTTCCTAGTTCGGCGATCAACCCAGTAAACATCTACTTTGCCTTTCCTAGTGCGTAAGTAGATTTAACATCGCCATCTATAACCTCAGTAGCAATGTGATCTAGGGCTAACAACTCTTTAATGGTCGTTGCACCAAAGTCAGCGACAAATGATTTTCCTTGGCCCACAAGCGATGGGGCTTGATATATGACCAACTCATCTAATAAACCTTGTTTTAACATGGCAGTTGCAAGTGTTGGGCCAGCCTCAACTAATACGTGATTAACCCCTGTTTTATTAAGCTCTTCAACTAGGTAATTTAGATCCTTAGTTTTGACGAGCAATGTTGTTGCAGCGTCATCAAAGACCTTTGATGTTGGCGGTAATTGCTGCTCGCCACAAACAACTCGCAATGGATTGGCGGTAAACCCTGGAAAATCTCCTCGTGGAATCAAATGTGGGTCATCTGTAATGACGGTATTGGTACCAACCAAAATCGCATCTGCCTGTCTGCGAAGAATCTGAACGTCGCCACGAGAATTTTCATTTGAAATCCACTGTGAGCTTCCATCTGAAGCGGCGATTTTTCCATCAAGAGTGGTTGCAACTTTCCACGTAAAGAAAGGTCGGTTCTTTTCTATCTTTGTTAGCCACGCTCTATTTGCATAGGCGGCATCACTTTCCAAAACACCACCTTCAACCTGCAGACCCTGATCGCGTAATGCCTGCGCTCCCCCTGCAGCTTTTTTGTTTGGATCCTTTACGGCGTATACAACTTTTGAAATTCCAGCATCTGTAATCGCCTTTGAACACGGACCTGTTGCTCCAGTGTGATTGCATGGTTCTAAAGTGAGAACCATCGTTGCACCTTTTGCCTTCACACCCGCGGCGTTTAAAGCCACCACTTCTGCATGATCAGGTGATCTCATCCGATCATGAAAGCCTTCAGCAATAATTTGGCCGTCAGAATTAACTATTACTGCGCCCACTATTGGATTGGGAGAAGTTTTTCCTAAACCTTTTTGAGACAGCGCAATTGCACGTTGCATCGCAACTGTGTAATCCATCATCTGTCCCCTAACTCTGTGTAACGAGTTTCCGGGGGTTGCGTGTAGGCAGGTGCAATAAAAATTGCGCGCGTGCAAACACAAATAAGGCAGGTGCGAACCTACCTTTTGTTGGTTTCCTCTCATCCGGACTTTAACCGTCGGTCTCAGAATTTCACTGAGTCAACCGATAACTGGTGGCCATCGGGTCGCGGACTATAACCGCCGGTTCGAAATTACATCGACCCCGGAAACAACGTGCCTATTCTACTCGCGATTAACAGGTGCTGCGAACATGAAAAACCCCGCTAATCACGTTGTTTACCGTGACTAGCGGGGTTTTTAACGGGGTTGGTTAAGTTTTAGCTGCAACCAGAAGTGTTGCCACATCCTTCGCATACAAAGCACGCACCTGACATTCTCATCTTAACGCCGCATGTCATACATAGCGGTGCATCAGATTTGATTCCCATTGACTCTAGAAGATCAGATGAAGAACCAATTGTTTGAGCAACTGGTGCTGGTTCGATCTTTACATCACTTTTTACAACCGCAGGAGCCGCCACAACCGCAGCCGCCTGGACTGCTACTGCTTTTGGGGCTTGTGGAGTTTCAACGTTAGCTACTGGTGCATATTCGCCACCGTTATCCAGTGCTGCTGCACGCTCTACTGATGTGTAAAGACCCATTGCTGAACGTTGTTCGAATGGTAAGTAATCAAGTGCAAGGCGACGGAAGATGTAATCCATCATGGACTGTGCCATGCGAATATCTGCATCATCTGTCATACCTGCTGGCTCAAAGCGCAAGTTTGTGAACTTCTCAACAAATGTCTCTAGTGGAACTCCGTACTGAAGTCCGATTGAAACTGCGATTGAGAAGGCATCCATTACGCCGGCAAGTGTTGATCCCTGCTTGCCTAGCTTTAAGAAGACCTCACCAAGTGCGCCATCTGCGTATGCACCAGCGGTCATGTAACCCTCAGCGCCTCCAACAGAAAATGATGTTGTAGTTGCAGGACGTGACTTAGGTAGGCGCTTGCGAACTGGAGTTGCTGCAGCTTCTTCTACTGCAACATCCTTCTTCTTGGCCTTGCCATCTGAAAGTGGTTGTCCAACTTTACAGTTATCGCGATAGACAGCTAGAGCCTTTACGCCCATCTTCCACGCTTCAAAGTAAACCTCTTCAACTTCTTCAACAGTTGCCTCTTCTGGAAGGTTAACTGTCTTTGAAATTGCACCTGAAAGGAATGGCTGGCATGCAGCCATCATGCGGACGTGACCCATTGGAGCAATTGAACGTTGTCCAAGTGCGCAATCAAATACGTCGTAGTGCTCAGTCTTTAATCCTGGAGCATCAATGACATGGCCATTGTTTGCAATGAATTCAACAATTGCTTCGATTGTCTCTTCTGTGTATCCAAGTTTGCGCAAAGCCTGTGGAACTGTCTGGTTAACAATCTGCATTGAACCGCCACCGACAAGCTTCTTGAACTTAACAAGTGAGAAGTCAGGTTCGATACCTGTTGTATCGCAATCCATCATCAAACCAATTGTTCCTGTTGGTGCAAGAACTGAGATCTGCGCATTGCGCCATCCATTCTTATCACCTGTTGCTAAACATGCATCCCAAGCCTTGTTTGCCTCTGTCCATACATCGCGATCAAGAGTTGTCTCTGACTTAGCAGATGATGAAGCTGCGGCGTGCTTGCGCATGACGCGTGCATGTGGCTTAGCATTTTGTGCAAAGCCTGCATATGGTCCAACGATTCCAGCTAACTCTGCTGAGCGCTTGTATGTAATTCCTGTCATCAATGAAGTGATGGCACCGGCTAATGCGCGTCCACCCTCTGAATCGTATGCAAGACCAGATGCCATAAGGAGCGCGCCAAGGTTTGCATAACCAATTCCGAGCTGACGGTATGCCTTTGTTGTGTCACCTACAGCTTCAGTTGGGAAATCTGCGAAGCAGATTGAAATATCCATTGAAGTGATGATCAACTCTGCTGCTTTTCCAAATGTCTTTGAATCAAATGATCCATCGGCCTTTAGGAACTTCATCAGGTTAATTGATGCCAAGTTACATGAAGAGTTATCTAGTGACATGTACTCAGAGCAAGGGTTTGACGCATTGATGCGACCTGTCTCTGGGTTAGTGTGCCAATCGTTGATTGTGTCGTCATATTGGATTCCAGGATCG
>Ga0247722_10001601_pt1 | contig 12397 bp, 10 predicted proteins | sample MSEWelMarce3H_FC_FD_189094 | JGI IMG/M metagenome (GOLD analysis project Ga0247722, IMG submission 189094) | Subsurface sediment microbial communities from gas well in West Virginia, United States - MSEEL Well Study Marcellus 3H_FC | ecosystem: Environmental > Terrestrial > Deep subsurface >... | reverse complement strand
CACAAAAAGGAAGGAATGGTGAATGTGAAAAGCAAAACTTGCATACATCCACATTGTAAAATTATACCAAATTATAACAAAGAAGGCGAGACAACGGCATTGTATTGCTCATCGCATAAAAAAGACGGAATGGTGAATGTGAAAGATAAAACTTGTCTTGATTGTAATGTTATACCAAGTTATAACAACGAAGGTGAGACAAAGGCATTATATTGTTTTGAACACAAAAAAGAAGGAATGATAAATGTAAAAGCTAAAACTTGTAAAAGTGAGTGGTGTTCAACCCATGTTCAAGAAAAATATGATGGTTATTGTCTTTTTTGTTATATGAACTTATTCCCGGATAAACCCGTCTCTCGCAATTACAAAACAAAAGAATATGCCGTCGTTGAACACGTCAAAACAAAATTCCCCAACCATACTTGGATCGCAGACAAAATAGTAAATGGAGGTTGTTCAAAAAGAAGACCCGATTTGTTATTGGATTTGTTATACCAAATTGTGATTGTAGAAATAGATGAAAATCAGCATACAGACTATGATTGCAGTTGTCAAAATAAACGCATAATGGAATTATCACAAGATTTGGGACATAGACCCATTGTATTTATCCGATTTAATCCAGATGATTATGAAAAAGATGGAACAAATATAACTTCATGTTGGGGTCAAGACAAGAAGGGAATATGCGTCGTAAAAAAATCAAAAAAAGATGAATGGACACAAAGATTAAATGCATTGGAAGAACAAATAAATTACTGGCTAGTAAATACAACAAACAAAACAATTGAAATAATCCAGTTGTTTTATGATGTGTGAAAATAGGCGTTTTTAAATGATAAAAGGTGTTTCTGAATCACCAATTTATCCTGTATTGGTCACAGCAGTTTTTATAACCCTTTGTAATATTACTGCCAGGAAATGAACTTTTTAATTTTTCGATAAGCCGTGTTTTTACTAGTTCTTGGTTAATATTTGGTTTTGAGTATTTGTATCGACGCTGAGTCCATACTTGGAATCCGTCGTAATCGCAGATACCTTCGCTTTGAAAACACATAATAGTAAAGTATGCAACCGTTTTTCCTTTTACTGCACCATCAATAACAGTATCATAAATGCTGGTGTAATGTTTTTCTACAATGTCTTCAACAATCATACCACGCAGTTGATTGGGTGTTAATATTATATCACCGTCCTCATTTATATTTTTTCCAATTTCATTCAAGACTACTAACACCAACACAACAGTAATTATACTTATAGATAAACAACAAAACATTTTTCATAATTAGTTATTGTGATGGTGTGAATTTTATATCAATTTTATAATATGGGTCACTTGCAAATAGATTCTTTTTATGCTTCTCAAATAAAGAAGCATAAAACATTTTTCAAATAAAGGGAAGGGGTTGTAGGGGAAAGGACACTGCTAAACAGAACAATAAAAAAAATCATTAAAAATTGTTTTATTTTTTATGCTTCGACTCATTTTTGCAGCAGACATTTGTTCAGATTCTGATGCCTTTGCGATAGTTTCCCATTTGCAAATTAAATTATTTGTTTTTAATTCTCTTTTTTCTACTTTTTTCCCAGTAGATGATGTTTTTTTATGATTAAATTCATTTGTTTTTAACATTAGTCCATAATATCCCTCATTTGAACCTTCCGTAGTCCATACAGTTGCTTTGATTGCATACTCAGATTTGTTTAAATATTCTTTTATTTCTTTCATATCATCTTCGGTTTCACTTATATTAACATTTTGTTTCCATCTTTTGTATTCATTTAATAACGTAGAATTTAATATTTTTCCATTTGGTGTAAATTTACATACCTGAAAAATAAATGTTTCAATTGGATCAGGAGATGGATATATTTTTTTATAATTAATTTCTTTTAATTTAACTCCAATATATCCATAAACAATTTGGCTCTTATCTTGTATTGTAAGTCGTGTAGGTTTGAATCGCGTGTCTAAATAATTTTTTAATGCGTGAAATATTTCTTTTTTGGGTTTTTCTCTATTCCAAATGCGAAATTGACCTTCCATATTAACAGAAGACTCTTCCACGTCATTTCTTACAATACACATTTTGTTTATAAACTCATTAAATTTTATTGTCAAATCATCTTCTTTTGGTATTTCAAACACTGACTTGTTATGTTCTGCAATAACTCTAAGTTCTTCATTTTGTTTTTTTATTATTTCTTTTAGTTCATTTATTTCTATTGTTTGGTCGTTAATTTTGTTATGTTGTATATCTATTTTCTGTAATAATTCTATGTTTTTATTTTTAATTTCTTCATTTTCAATAAGTAATCTATTAAAATTTTCAATACTATATGTTCTTGAATGAATGATTTCTTTAATATAATACGTTAATCTATCAATAGTAAATTTTGAATCATATGCAATGATTTCGGTTTTATTTTTTCCATTTATGTTAATTTTGCGCAAATGGTTTTTAATTTTTGGATAATTTTTAATAAGATTTTCTATTTCAGTTCTATTTTGAACTTTAAAAGCATTTACCAAAGTAAAATTTTTATATGAATTTGTATGATGGTATGAAATACGTGACCCCAAATCGTTTGAATGGCCAAATTTTATTAATGTTTCACCTAATTCATTTGTGTCGTCAATCGTGCCAAAATAAATGCATTCAGTATTAACTGGAAATTGTGCAACAATTACTTTTTCAATTTCTTTTTTATTTTCTCTTTTGGTAGTCTCTATTATTTGTTGGGTTGTTTGTTTAATTTCTGTTATAATATTTTCTTTTTGTAATAATTTTTCTTTTAATTCTTTTGTTTCTTCTTCAAATGTTTCGTGAAAAAGATCTTCAAGTTTCAAATAGTATTCGTGAATATCATAAGCTTTTTTTGTTTGTGCTTTAAGGCAAAGTGATTTGAAGCAACGAACCGTTAGCATAAACTTTATTGCATTCTGCCCTCCCTTATTATTTGTTCGCTTATCAATTTGGATAAGCGATAATTCTTTATAATCTTCATTTTTTATAAAACTTTTTTCAAGAACACGAGTTGAGTTTTGTTTTGAAGAAAATCCCAACCAATTCCAAATTTTATCCAAATCAACTACAAAATCAATGGTTTTATCGTAATTCAAATAACAATAAAAAGTGCTTATAAACATTTGTTGTTCAAAATTTGTAAATTTTTCTGTAATTTTTGTTAATAATTTGTTATTACATTCTGAAGAAAGTTTGCAAATTGGATTTGTTTCAATAAGTTCAACTATATTTAGGGTTTGCATTTTATATAGTATTTATTATTTTGGCTTTAAGTATGTTTATTGCTTAATATTTTATTAAGCAATAATCTGTTAAGCGATTTTACCATTTTCCTGTGGTCTTTTTCACCATAATATTGTTCCCTTTTGCCTTTCTCTTCGCATTGGGGTCATATTCATCTCCATCATCGTCTGCTAAATTCTTCGATAATTCCCAGAACTCCTTGGATCCCAACTTGAAATCGGGGCGATTCTCGGCTTTGTACCAAAATACTTGGTCATTAATCTTGTTGGACTTGGCATTGTTAGATATCACCATGCACTCGTAGTTCTCGGTAGTCTGGTCCATAATGGTGCAGAACGATTCCAGTGTGGGAAACATCGACGCATAGTTCTCCCAAATCTTCTTACGATTGGATAAATAATTCTCTCGCAAAATAAAAACGTAATCAATATTGGTGCGGAGATTGGGCGGGATGCCCAATGGGTATTGCATCGTGATGATCAACATCACCTTCCAGTGCCTTCCGTTCATGAACAAGGACCGCATCAACTTATCTTTGGTCCAGCTGCTGTCGTACAAGCAATCATCGAGGATAACAAAGGTACGCGGGTCGATGGAGCACTTTTTGTAAGTTTCCATCTCCGATTGGCACTGTTTCATCACTGTTTTTTGTCGTCTTAAAACATTCTCGATCAAAATGCTGTTGTATTCTTCGTGGATGAAAAGTTTGGGAACCAGTTTTCCATAAAATCCGTTACCGGCTTCTGTCCCGGAAATGACGGTGCCAATCGGAATGTCTTGATGGTGGTAAAGCAAATCTTTAACCAAAAAGGTTTTGCCCGTATCACGACGACCAATTAAGACAATGACCGGTCCCTTATTTTCTTTCGGGTCGAACGTGATTGCACGCATATCAAATTTTCGTAATTCAAGTGTCATTTTAAATTAAATAATATATGTAAAATAAAGATAATAAAATGACTAATAAAACGATTAGTTCAATATACCTAAAAATATATTTAGTGTAAAATATAAATGGAGTCCGAAACCAAATTCAATATTTACTATAAAAAAGCCAAGAAGCATAATTTAGAGATGTTAGAATCCATCAGCGAAATCCAAAATTACAATCCGATTTACAGTCGTTTTTTTGAAATGGATGAAACCAATTACAATCGGATTGCACTCAACCACAAATATCAGATTTATGACTTGAAATCGGTGGTGGATGACAAAGATGCGATCGTGGAAAAAGACATTTTTATCAAATTCTCTCCACTTTTGGATCCGCTCAATTATCTGAGGGGCAAGTATGATTTAGAAACATCTGTTTTCAAAACGCTTCCGAAAATTGATTCAACTGCAGAAACGTGTTTGCCTAAAGTATTGGACGTAAATAATTCTTCTTACGTTGATGGATTTTTCTCTTATCTAACATCCATGATGAAAGAAACATATGAATGGGGGCATGGTGTAGAGTACTATGGATCGGCTCTTGCAGTGCAACAAAAGTTTAAGTACGATATTGTGGATGATTTGGATTTTTTATTAAAATGCTCATTTTTTACAAATAATTTGAACAAGCATTTTACGGTCGATGAAGATACATCGATTATTTTACGAGAATATTCCGGAGAAAATTCCAGAACAAATAAGAAGAAGCTGAGTATCAAAGATTTAGAAATTGAATTGGAGGTGGAAGAGATGAATGAAGTTGGTAAAGACGAAGTTGGTAAAGACGAAGTTGGTAAAGACGAAGTTGAAAACGAAGAGATAAAAGACGAAGTTGAAAACGAAGAGATAAAAGACGAAGTTGAAAACGAAGTTGAAAACGAAGTTGGTAAAGACGAAGTTAAAGATGAAAATCCATTGTTGGAATATGAATGTGCCCCCAAGAATTCAATGATCGATTCAAGCAGTGATTCAAGCAGTGATTCAAACAGCGACACCACCGAGTCGGAGGATAGCCATTGGGAAACTGAATCGGACAAATCAACAAATGAAGAAGACGATGAATCCGACAATTCAATATTCGAGGAAGATGAAAAGATGTTTTGTTATTTGAAAGAATTTCCGGTCCAGCTTATTTTCCAGGAAAAATGCAAAGGAACGTTTGATGAATTGATTATGCAGAGAAAATTGAAAGACGATACATTTATCGAGGCTCTTCTGCAAATTGTTTTGATTTTGGCAACTTACCAAAAAGTTTTTAATTTTACCCACAATGATTTGCACACCAATAATATTATGTATGTAGAGACAGAGGAAGAGTTTTTGTACTACAAAATCGACGATGTTTGTTACAAGGTTCCCACAAATGGTCGCATATTTAAACTGATTGATTTTGGAAGATCCATTTACCAATTCAATGGCAAAACGTTTTGCAGTGATAGCTTTGCGCCCAATGGGGATGCGGCGACTCAGTATAATTGCGAACCCTACTTTAATGAAAAAAAACCACGAATTGACCCCAATCCCAGCTTTGATTTGTGTCGTTTGGGTTGTTCTCTTTACGATTTTGTATGCAGAGATGACGAAGTAAAAACTCCATTGCAGATATTGATAAACTCGTGGTGTAGAGATGACTACGACAAAAGTGTGCTTTACAAATCCAATGGACAAGAAAGATACCCCGATTTCAAATTGTATAAAATGATTGCACGAACCGTGAATAATTTGGTTCCCGCAGAACAATTAAAACAAAATGTTTTCAAGAAATATGTTTGTTTAACGAATCATTCGGTCATGAATATTGATGCATTGCCAATCAAAATATAAGGGAATTAAGGGAACTCGTCGTTAAGGGAACTCGTCGTTCCCTTATGATCCCATACTATAAAAATGTTATACAAAACGGTTTGTATAACATTCGTATGATTTTTTTTTACAAATAATATTCGTATGACTTTTTTTTACAAATACAAACTTTGATTGGTTGCCACGTATTTGAGAATTAACCCATCAATTTTCGACAACTTGTGCATCAATTCGACTTTATCCGACATCCCCATAAGTTCGCGTGCAATTGTGGATATTTTCAAAACAGCCTTGGTAAAATCCCCCACAGAAATGCCTCTTGACCCCATCTCCCGAATGAGCGATTTGCATTGAAACTCATCATTGCAATTGCACCAATCGTACATGAAATCCAGCAAATCGTAACAAAACCCATCCAACCCAGATTCTTTCACACAAATTTGGTGCGATTGTTCAGTAACGATGAGAGAATCTCTCAACTTTTCAAAGGATTTGATTTTATCATTCATAAACGGTTGGTCACAATAACTGGCGAATCCCGGATAGACACGGTACTCTTCATGTACGCGCACATCTGTGAAAAGACTGAAGAAAGCAACCAAATCAACGGGGTCAAATTCTTCAAAATCGTTCCATTTTGCACACAAATACGTAACCAAAATTGGATTGATTTCGGAAACTACCCCCGCAATCAGCGTATATTGATTGCCTTCCGTCCATTGAATGACCCCGACTTCTACCAATACGTCCAACAACTTTTGAACCCGGTCCAAAACGTATAATTTGTGTTTATTCAGGTGGCATTTGGTTTCTTCCAATGCGTTTTCCAGGCGAAGATAATCAATATAATAAACGTAATCCTTTTCTAAACTTGGGTTCTCTGCAACCGCTTTGCGAATGGTGGTGTCGAGTTCCTTTTTCTTTTTATTCACGGAATACTGCATTTTCAATACGCATTCCGAATACGTTTGTAAAGTTTCGCGACTGGTTTTTAGATAGGCGAACCCCTTTTCCTTTTTCTCTATTTTTTCTTGGGTGTCTTCGCGTTCTTTGGTTAAACCCGAAATCAAATGGTTGATTTCCAGCTGCATCATTGACTTGGTAATAAATTCCTCGATGTTTTCAATTGATATTGTGGGTGAATTCTTGAATAAATTTAAAACCACCGGATAATAAATCTGAAACTTACTGACCAACTTTTGCGGAACCCCGCACAAAACCTCTTTATAAGTTGCCATCGATGGCAATTCAAACAGGTTCAAACAATGAACTACGTGACCGACCGTGTCAATGCCTCGGCGACCTGCACGCCCCGCCATTTGCGTGTATTCGTGGGGCAGAAGATACCTGGGCGATTCTCCGCCGTCGTGTTTTTTCAAATTTACGAAAACCGCCGTTTTAATGGGGCAATCCAGACCAATGGCGAAACTTTCGGTCGCAAAAAGAACCTTGATGTATTTTTTGGAAATCATGAACTCCACGATTTCTCTCAACACCGGAATCATCCCGGAATGATGAATTCCGATTCCTTTCTCCAATAGTTTTACAAGTGTTTGGTATTCGGGCAGTTCATAATATTCTCGCCAGTTTGGGAGACGTTTCAAGATGGATTCACACATTAAGGGAACTAAGGGAACCCGTGGTTCCCTTATGATCCCTCCTTTAGGGGAACCGCTACGCTCATCCAACGAGTCATTAGAAGGAGGGGTTATAGGGGAACGTAGTTCCCCTAAACCATCGGTTCCCTTTATTTCTTCGGCGCATTGTTCCACCGCCTTGCGTGAAAAAACGAAGCAAATGGCCGGCAACATGTCTTGGTCTCTCAAATGTCCAACCAAATTATTCAAAACCGTTTTGCGATTTACGTAAATATTATTTCCATCCAGTGCATCCAATATTTTTTTGGATTCTCTGTACGTATTTTCGTTGAAAACCCCTTCGGCAGAACGAATCGGCAGGCATTTATCTACGAATTTGCGAAATTGAGTTTCGGTTTCTTTGTCCCGCATTTTTTTGTAAAGCCCTTCCGTTCCGTTTATATAGACATAATGGGTTAAAGGCACAATGCGCGTATCCGTTGAACAAATGACAACTTGTTTTGAATCACTGTTGTTTCTGCCTTCAATCCACCGCGCAGACTTCGCTGGGTCATCCAGTGTTGCTGAAAGCATTACCATCTGCACATGTTGCGGTAGCATTAAAATGGATTGTTCCCAAACGTGTCCTCGGTGCGCATCATTGATGTAGTGAAACTCGTCAAAAATCACGCACCCCAATTCGGTTTCTAAATCCATTGAAAAGGAAAGTGACGACTCTTCTGCAGATTGGGAGAAAAGTTGGTTCATTAATATCTCAGTGGTCATTATCAATACTTGGGCGGTCGGGTTTGTTTTGATATCACCAGTTAATAAACCAAAGGTAATATCCGGATACTTGTGTGTAAAATCAAATGTCTTTTGATTTGAAAGCGCCTTGATGGGCGAACAATAAATAACACGTTTCCCCAAACCTGTGAAATGCCGGATTGCAAATTCAGCGGGCAACGTCTTCCCGGAACCGGTCGCCGCAGTTACCAAGACGTGATTCCCATCCACAATTCCTTGGATCGCGTGTTTCTGAAAAGGACTCAGTTCGTAGTGAAATAATTTGAAATATTCTCCGTATTTCGAATCATTTGAATAATTGTTGTTGTCTGTTGTTAATACCATGTTTATTAATTTATGTTTTATATTCTACATAATTATAGCACAAAGCATTTATATTGTTTTCAAAAAAATATATTTTTTGAGTCGTCATATACTTTTCAAAAGAGAATAAAGATTTCCCAACAATTATTGCAATCAATGGAAAATATTGTTTATGAAGTGGAGGACCATGAAGAGAATGTGAAAAAAATGGACAAACGTTCATTCAAAGAGTATATCAATGATTTTATGGAAGATGGAGACGCGAAAACAATTTGTAAAATATACCGGTTCAACAAAAAGAAAATAAGAATGACCCTTTTCACCGTCGAACATGACTTTACAGCAGATGAGTACATTGAGCACTATCGGTCACTCTCCAATGGGTCAAGTATTTATGGTAAGGATTTTATGAGTGATTTTGATGTTTATATCATCAAGAAATTCAATGAATAGGGGAACAACATCGCTTTTAAACCTTCGTTTAGTATGGGATTTTAAGGGAACGACGAGTTCCCTTATTATATTTATATTGGCCATTTCCGATAGAGGTTTTGTTGGATCGCCACGCTTCGCTGGCTTCATCAAAATCAATATCTACTTCGTATAAGGGTTTTTGTATATATATGGGGAAAAACAATGCACAGTTGATAGGTGTGCTTGGCCCATTTATGATCGAGTCGGGTAAAACTCGGGTAAAAACCTTGGTTGTCGTCGGCCTTTCAGTCGGCCTTTCAGTCGGCCTTTCAGTCGGCCTTACCGTCGTAGCCTTTTCACTCGGCCTTTCAGTCGTAGCCTTTTCTGATGGCCTTACCGTCGTAGCCTTTTCACTCGGCCTTTCAGTCGTAGCATTTTCAGTCGTCCTTACCGTCGTAGCCTTTTCAGTCGTCCTTACCGTCGTAGCCTTTTCTGATGGCCTTACCATCGTAGCCTTTTCAGTCGGCGGCCTTTCAGCCGCCTTTACCACCGGTATTTCAAACATTTCATTTTTCGGATCAATCAATAATTTTCTGGTTTGACTTCTGGTTTGCATTTTTATAATAATTTTGTTTTATATCCAAAAAAACAAAATTAAGTTCAATTTTACACTTTTTCTAATTTAAAACACATTATTCATCATCATCAAAATCAAAAACATCTTTATCAAAATAGTTGTTTTCTATAAATTTTTCTACAGATGGTTTTAACTCTTCGTTGCAGTCCATTTTGAAATTATAAAACCCCAAAATATAATAATAAGTATATAAATAGAAAAGATTAAAAGAAAAAGATACATTTATTTCATTAACACCATAAGTTAAAATAATTATTTCATTGCTATCACTTTCGCGACTATAAACATCATCTTCTATTTTTTTTACATATTTTTTATAATTTTCTGTTTTTTTTTTAAAAATAAAATTTGACATATAAAATCATAAAAAATAAATTTATATGGTTATTATAAATGTCTTATATTTTTAATTATGCAGATTTTTATAATTATTATATGAATCCAAGTAATGTAATTACCGACACGAATGATTGTGTAAGTTTATATCATTTTATGGATAATCATCAAAAACACTTTTATCAAAATAATTATTTTCTATAAAATTTTTAACATATGGTTTTAAATCATCATTACAATCTGTTTTAAAATTAAAATGACGAAGATGATAAAAGTAATCCCATACATAATAAATATCAAATGTAAATGATAAACTTATTTCATTATTACCATTTATCAAAATAATAGTTTCCTGTGTTCGTATTTGATAAGTTTCCAAATCTTCTAATGGGCGCATTTGTTTTTTATAATTTTCTGTTTTTTCTTTAAAAATAAAATTTAACATATAAAATCATAAAAAAATAAATTTATATGGTTATTATTAAGTTTATTTTAAGGGAAGACTCTAAGTCGTAAGCGTTGCTGAATAACCGTAGTTTATAAGGGAAGAGTCTAAGAGAAACCGTAGGTTTCTTTTGGTTTCTTTTAAGATATTACAATCTTCCCATAGAGAAAATGCACATTCAAGAATATGTATTTTATGGAATACTTTTATTCTTGGTCGTCCGGTACCTCTACATTTGCATCAAATATCCCTTCTGGGCGCACATGCCCGTATATCACACCTACGATTACCACAACTTTTTTGCAAGGTCGAGCAGAGAGATGCAACTTTTCCCCTATAAAAACAAGTTCTCAAATGCCATCCAAATAAAAACCATCAGCTACTATGAACTCAACGACACCTATATCAAATATTTTGCAGAATTGCTCCAATGTTTTTATATTCCCGCTGACGATTTTTTATACACACTTGTAGAGAAAGACCTGAAAGCCCGGTTTAGTGGTCATTTCGATACCCCTTTTCTCTCCTTTTACAATGAAAAGAACTACGTTTCTACCAGCAAATCTTCTGAAAAACAATTCGACATCCTAAGTACCAATGTGGAAATCCAATTGTTTCCTGAACCCAAGGGTTGTATTGGATCGTACCCTGTACATACATTTTATCATTTGGCGAATGAATATCGGTCCGCGAATTATTTGACATACATTGCGTGTGACCGTGCTTACAAATCGCAAAATATCAGTCGCAATCTGATTTCCACCCACGACTACAACGTGCGGAGACACAATCCAGATGTGAGAATCGGGCTTTTGAAAAAGGATGTCGGCGTGTGTGAAGGCGCGGTGCCACTTCTCACGTTCTCTACGCATTTATTCCAAATCAATGTGAGCAAGACGAAACAGAGAGTTCGCAACATTGTTCAAGTATATCGACAGAACTGGGTTATCCTGGTTGACACGTTGCATGGATTATTTAAATCCAATGTTCTCTACGATTTTGTGGTTTCAATTGACATGGGTGCAATCAAATCCAGGGTTGATGCAGAGATTCTGTTTGTTTATGCATTTTGCGAAAAGGGGAATGTGATGGCGATGTATTTCATAGAGGATGCACATGTGCTATATGAAAAAGAAACCGCTTATAAAGGAATCCGACTGGTTGCATCCATTAATAATGGATTATCGGACCCATTATTTTTACAGGGGTTTTTGGAATGTTTAAGAAAAATCCAAAAACAAAATTTGGATTTTAAAATGTTGTTGATTGACAACATTGGACACAATGAAACCGTGATCCAAATGATGAATGGATGTGTTGAACAAACCACGGGGGCATATTACTTTATAAATTGGATGTTTCCACACAAGGTTCTGAGAGAAAAGGCATTTATTTTAGTATGAGCCTTTTTTTATTTTTTTATTTTTTTATTTTTTTATTTTTATTTTTTTTAAAGTTTTTTTACCACCGGCTCTTCGAAACCTGTCACTGACAAACTCCGTTGCATTATGAGCTGCAACACCAGCCCGATTTGCTGCGGCCCGAACTGTTCTTGAAATCCAATTTACTGCACGTCCAACTGCCCCTACAGCACTACCCAATGCTTCTCTAGCCATAATATATAGATTACCTAGAGAATCTCTAACTGCATTCGTTACGTTACCAAGTTGTTGTGTAACATTGCGTAATTGTTCTGCCGCATTATGAACAAAACGATTTATCCTATCATTTACTTGGTTTCCAGCTTCCTGCATTAATTGATCCGCTTCAATTCTAATATTATTCGCCGTTTGAAAAGTGTCATTTGCAACAACAATCGCTCTTAGAAGAGCATCATTTCCAAGACGACGAGCTTCATCTCTAAGAC
>Ga0247722_10001600_pt1 | contig 12400 bp, 10 predicted proteins | sample MSEWelMarce3H_FC_FD_189094 | JGI IMG/M metagenome (GOLD analysis project Ga0247722, IMG submission 189094) | Subsurface sediment microbial communities from gas well in West Virginia, United States - MSEEL Well Study Marcellus 3H_FC | ecosystem: Environmental > Terrestrial > Deep subsurface >... | reverse complement strand
CAGCAGAGCTTGATCTATTAGGTCGCGCTCGCAAGGTTGTTATCAGCAAGGAAGAGACAACAATCGTTGAAGGCGCTGGCGATGAGGCTCAAATCAAGGGTCGCGTTCAGCAGATCCGTAATGAAATTGAAGCATCAGATTCAGATTACGACCGCGAGAAGTTGCAAGAGCGTCTTGCAAAGCTTGCTGGTGGCGTAGCTGTTATCAAGGCAGGTGCTGCAACTGAGGTAGAACTCAAGGAGCGCAAGCACCGCATTGAAGATGCAGTGCGCAATGCAAAGGCTGCAGTAGAAGAAGGAATCGTTGCCGGTGGTGGCGTTGCACTTCTACAAGCTGGTGCTGCAGTGTTCAAGCGACTAACAGGTTTAACTGGCGATGAAGCAACTGGTGCAAAGATTGTTGAATATGCAATCGAAGCTCCAATCAAGCAGATCGCAGTTAACGCAGGTCTTGAAGGCGGAGTTGTTGTAGAAAAGGTTCGTCATCTTCCTGCAGGACAAGGTTTAAATGCTGCAACAGGTGAATATGTAGACATGATCAAGGCCGGAATTATTGATCCAGCAAAGGTCACACGTTCTGCATTACAAAATGCTGCATCAATTGCTGCACTGTTTATTACAACAGAGGCAGTTATTGCAGATAAGCCAGAGAAGGCTGCTGCTGCCCCACAAGGCGGCGGAGATATGGACTTCTAAGTCCGCTGAATTACGCGTAACGCCGTCTCCAAGCAGTACTGTTTTATCGGCTCATTTCATTCGCCGATTAACACGGAGATGGCGTTTTGCTTTACCCTTAGACCATGGCAAAGAAATCACTAATCTCTAAAAAAGAGAAAGCTCCTAAGAAGGCTGCTGCTCAAAAAGAGACGACATCAACCAGCACTGTTGTTGCTTTTGATGCAAAGGATCTTGCCCGAAATGCTGCGCTAGAGCAGGCGGAAAAGAAAGATCAAGTTGGCGGATTTGTTTCAGTTGATTTTGATGATGACAATCGTGTTGCAACTTATTTGTTTGAAGCAAACCTTGCAGGATACAAAGGTTGGCGTTGGTGCATCACCATTGCAAAGGTTGATGAAGATGCACAACCAACTATTTGCGATGTAGTTGTTCTTCCAGGTCCAGATGCATTACGTGCACCAGAATGGATTCCGTATCGCGACCGAATTTTGCCGGGCGATGTTGGCGTTGGCGACATTGTTCCAAGCGCACTTGATGACACTCGTTTAGTTCCGGGACAACAAGCGTTGCCGCAGGATGAAGATCTTGATACAGCGATGGCGATTGAACTTGGTTTAGGTCGTGCACGTGTTCTTTCAATTGAAGGTCGTGACCAGGCAGCAAAGCGTTGGTATGACGGCGAGCGTGGACCTAACGCACCTGTTGCCCAGTCAGCACCAAAGCCTTGCCACAGCTGCGGCTTCTTTATTCCGATCGCAGGATCATTACGCGCAACCTTTGGCGTATGCGCAAATGCGATCTCACCCGATGATGCACGCGTAGTGAGCGTGGATCATGGCTGCGGAGCACATTCGGAAGCGACCTTTACAGAGCCGGTGTTAAACTAAGCACCTGCTATCGCAACCGCGATACTTATTTACATACGAGTAAAGAAAACTAGCAAGGAGCCCTCCCCATGCCTACAGGACGCGTTAAATGGTTCTCATTAGAAAAAGGTTTCGGCTTTATTGCAAATGATGAAGGCGAAGATGTTTATCTAGCTGCAACTTCCCTTCCTGAAGGTGTTGCAACAGTAAAGCCTGGAACAAAGCTTGAATTTTCTATTGCTGACAGCCGTAAAGGCCCACAAGCATTATCTGTACACATCATTGATGCTCCACCATCATTAGTGGAAAATTCACGTGTTAACAGTGATGATCTTGCTGCGATGATTGAAGACACCATCAAGATGTTGGACAAGGTTGGAAATGGTTTACGCCATGGACGCCACCCAAATGCACAAGAAGCTGATCGTCTTGGTCGTGTGCTGCGTGGTATTGCTACAGCCCTAGGCGCTTAATAAAAGCAAGGCGCTTAATTAAAGCTCGCGTTAGCTAAATACCACTTCGTCGGTCACGACGAATTGTGTAACGAATACCGACTAACCCCAGGGCTAGGCCCATTACGCATGTCCAAATAATTTTGGCTTCAGCGTTTACCGCAAGGGCAATCACACCAGCAATCACCCAGCACATTGTTCCAATTGCGACTAGAGTTACTGCATTGCGTAGTCGAGAAGTCATGGGGCAAGAGTAATGCGTATGTCGGTAAAAGAGGATGGTAATTGGCGTTCTTTTCGCCACCGAAATTATCGAATCCTTTTTCCGGCTAACACAGTTTCAAACATCGGCAGCTGGGCCCAAAGAATTGCACAAGACTGGCTTGTCCTAGAACTGACAGATAACAATGGAACGTATTTGGGCTTAGTCACCGCAGTTCAATTTGCGCCCGTTCTATTTTTCTCCTTACATGGTGGAAAATTTGCTGATCGGTTTAATAAGAGAAAAGTTTTGATTCTTACCAACATTATGGGTGGCGCGGCATCGCTTGGTCTTGGTGTTTTAGTTATTACTGATCTGATCGCGCTTTGGCATGTTTTTGCTTTGGCGGCAGTTTTAGGAATTTCTACCGCAATTGATGCACCGGTGCGCCAAGCCTTTACAACCGAAGTCGTTGGTCAGAGCGATCTGCCAAACGCGGTTTCTTTGAATTCAGCTAATTTCAACGCTGGGCGACTTGTCGGACCAGCGATTTCAGGTGGCTTGATCGCTGCATTTGGTACTGGGCCTTCATTTATCGTCAATGGGCTTTCTTACTTCTTTGTTATTGCTGCCTTGCTCAATCTCAATGAAAAAGCCTTTTTCCACCTAGACCGGCCAAAATCAGATGGCAGCATCCGCGAGGGAATTGCTTATGCAAAGGCCCGTCCCGATATTTATGTAGTGATGCTGATGGTTTTCTTCTTAGCTACTTTCGGTTTGAACTTTCAAATCTTCAATGCGCTGATGGCGACACAGGAATTTGGGTTAGGCCCGGCCAGCTTTGGATTAATGGGTACCTTTATTGCGATTGGTTCTCTATCCGGTGCGATCGGTTCGGCGCGTTTAGAAAGATTTAGAAATACAAAGTTTGTCATTAAGGGCGGAATCCTGTTTTCCATTTCAATTATGGCGCTTTCAATTATTCCTAGTTACACGCTCTACATTCTTTGGCTTCCGATTTGTGGCCTAACTGCTTTGACAACTTTGGTTTCGGCAAATTCAATTGTTCAAACCAGTACTGACCCTGCAATCCGCGGTCGAGTAATGGGTCTATACCTACTGATCTTTATGGGTGGTACACCATTTGGTTCACCGCTGATTGGCACAGCAACTGAACTTCTTGGAATTCGCCCAACAATTGCGCTGTGTGGCGGTATTTCTCTAGCTGCGTCAGTAATCATTTGGTTCCGCTATAAGAACCGAGTACAACTTCCTGCAGATACATCAGTGGCAGGTGTCTTAAAGACTGTTAATCGCGATCACAACTAATATTCCAACCAGAGCAAGCAAAGTAATTAAGCGTCTAGTTTTGTAATTCATGCTGATTCCTTCACATGAGAAGGAATCACTTTCACAATCACAAAAGCTATTGCGATCAGTACAAAAACCATGATGTAGGCGCGTGAAATACCAAAACTATCTCCCAAAAGACCCAGCAAAAATGGCGCTCCTGCAATAGCGATACCTGCAGCCAAAGATGCACGACCGATAGCTAAATCCGGGCGACCATCGCTTAATCCAATTAATCGAATTGAAGACAGTGCGAACTGCATTGAAATACCTAGACCCACAACAAGCAAGCAGATAAGTGAGAGCACCATGTTGTGCGATAACCAGAAACCTAAGAAGCCAAAGAATTGAAGCGCGATGATTGAAAGCAGCTGAGTATCCAGGGAGAGATTTTTAAGAACTAATCCACCGTACCAACGGCCTATTCCCATTCCAGTTCCAAGTGCCACGATTGCAACAGTTGAAATTGCTGCAGTTGATCCTACGCGTTCTTTCAGTAGTGCTGCCGCCCAGAAAGAAGTTGCGAACTCACTAGAGATACAAGCAACAAAGCCGAACCAAGCAATCCAAAACTTTAATGAAAGCTTTCCGCCTTGTGGACCGTGCTCATCAGGAACATGGTCGTCGGCATCTTTTTCGCGTCCAACAAAGAAAAGAATCAGCGCAACCGGAATTGCAAGAAGTAATCCCAAACGCCAAAGACCTGGGTATGCAATTGCAATTGTTCCAATTAGTGCAGTTCCTGTAACGAATCCAACTGATGCAATTCCATTGGCTTGGGGGATTGCTACCTCTGCCGCCTTGCCGTAATGCGATGACATTTTGGTCAGCATTGTGTTGATGACAATTGATGTACCCATGCCGGTGATAAATGTTGCTGGCAAGGTGAGATACACAGGTGGAGAAATCACAAACAAAGTTAGGCCGACAATAAAGATGGATAAACCGATCCAACCGGCACGGTTCCGACCATATTTATGAGCAATTCGTGGATTTGCCCACCCTGCAAAAATTGATGCCACACCCATTGCAGTGCCATGTAAACCAGCAATTGTTAGTGATGTGCCTTGGTCGGCGCGCAATAAGGATTGCGCCGGGCCAAAGCCACCTAAGTAGAAATTAACGATTGCGGTTTGAACCGCTACTACCCAGAAAAATCTGTCGCGATGAAAGCTCTTAGACATTACAGCGCAGCAACAACGTGATCAATGCACTTGGTAAGTGCTTCAACATCACTTGGATCAACTGCAGGGAACATACCAATGCGCAGCTGATTCTTGCCTAGCTTGCGATAAGGCTCTGTATCAACAATTCCATTCTCGCGTAGTGCGGCTGCGATCTTGGTTGCATCGATTGCATCGTCAAAGTTGATTGTTCCAACTACCTTTGAACGCATCGCTGCATCAGTTACAAATGGAGTTGTGTAGCTGGTCTTTTCTGCCCAGGAATACAAAATGTCTGATGACTTAGTACTGCGACCTGCGGCAAATGAAAGTCCGCCATTAGCGTTCATCCATTCGATTTGTTCTGCCAATAGCATCAAAGTAACTAATGCAGGCGTGTTGTAAGTCTGATCTAAGCGTGAATTTTCAATCGCGATTCCCAAGTCAAAGAAAGCTGGAACCCAACGGCCGCTTGCCTTGATTTTTTCTGCGCGAGCAATTGCAGCAGGAGACATGATTGCGATCCAAAGACCACCATCGGATGCGAAAGACTTTTGTGGAGCGAAGTAATAAGTATCAAACTCTTTTGCATCAACCATTAATCCACCAGCAGCAGAAGTTGCATCAACTAGAACAAGTGCGCCATCGGTACCTGCTGGACGCAGAATCGGCATTGCAACACCCGTACTTGTTTCATTGTGTGTCAGGGCGTAAACATCGATGCCAGCCTCTGCAACTGCCACAGGATGTGAACCAGGTTCTGACTTAATAACTGTTGGTTCGCCCAAGAACGGTGCTTCCTTTGAAGCTGCGGCAAACTTTGATGAAAATTCTCCAAATACCAGGTGCTGTGAGCGCTCTTCAATCAGCCCAAATGTTGCGATATCCCAAAACGCGGTCGAGCCACCGTTACCAAGAACTACTTCGTAACCTTCAGGAAGATTGAACAAAGATGTCAGACCTTCGCGCACACGCTTAACAACATTCTTGACTGGCTTTTGTCGGTGCGAAGTTCCCAGAATCGAATTACCACTTGCTGACAAGGCAGCTAGCGCTTCTGGACGAATCTTTGAAGGACCGCAACCAAAGCGTCCATCTACTGGCTTTAACTCTGAAGGAATGATGATGCTCATGGGCTAAGACTACGGGTAGTACCGAGAGAGTTCCCAATCACCGGTTGTGGCGGTCCTCTCATAACGCAATCGATCATGCAGGCGTGAGTATCGGCCCTGCCAAAATTCGATATCAAGCGGAGTCACACGATATCCACCCCAATGTGCAGGACGAGGAACCGCACTTCCTTCGGGCCACTTTTCGGCAGCACCTGCAAAACGTTGTTCTAACTCTTCGCGCGATGCAAGGTGTGATGACTGCGCACTTGCCCAAGCACCAATTTGTGAACCCCAAGGTCTGGTTGCAAAGTAATCATCAGATTCTTGTGCTGAGACTTTTTCTGCAATGCCACTAATTGATACTTGGCGTTCCATTGCATACCAAGGAAAGAGCAATGAAACATTTGGGTTTAATTCAATTCCATGCGCTTTGCGTGATTGATAATTTGTAAAAAATGTAAAGCCGCCTTCAGAAATATCTTTTAGTAAAACGGTGCGAGTATTAATCTGCGAATCTGCAGTAACTGTTGACAACACCATTGCATTTGCTTCGACGATAACGGGATTGTCATGTGCATCTTTTAACCACATGGCAAAAGCTTCGAAAGGGTTGCTGGGTAGAGTTTCTAGACCGGCATCACTATACGAACGACGCATCGCACGTATCTCATCGCGGGTAACGATCTCTTCGGCCATGCCCCTATCGAACCCCACTTTGGGTCCATGAGCGAGTTTTCGGGCCGCCTCTGCAAGGGCTTATGCAAGGGGCCACCTTTATAACAATCGGATAAATGACCGGCCAAAAGAGTGAAAAAGTTGGTGTTTGGTTTGCTTACCTACGCACAAAAGAGTGGAATTACCCCAACAGCGCATGCCCTCGTGTGCGCGAATTCCATCCATGGAGGATATAAATGAACACAAAGCGTTTCGGATTTGCTGGCGTTCTTGCAGCATTCGCGCTTGCAGTTTCAACTCTCGTAGCACCAAGTGCTAATGCAGCCACAGAAATCGTGGTTTGGGCAGATGAATCTCGCGGGCCAAACCTTGCAAAGGTAATTGCATCAAAAGGTGACTGGGTTTCTGGTTACACAGTAAAGGTAGTTACATTCTCAAGCTTTGATGCACTCAAGGATGCTTTTGATAAGGCAACTGATGCATCAGGTCCAGATATTGTTGTTGGCGGAAATGACTGGGTACCAACAGGTGCGAAGAGCGGAAAGCTTGCTCCACTCACACTTACAGCAGCTGTAAAGGCTCGCTTCAACCAGACACAGTTCGTTGACCTTACATACAAGGGCAAGCTGTACGGAGTTCCTGTAGACATCAACAACGTTGCAATGATCTACAACACCAAGCTTGTTTCTTCAGCACCAAAGACTTTTGGTGAAATGGTTACAAACTACAAGTCTCTCAAGGCATCTAAGGGCTTGAAGGCTGGTCTATGTATTGCAGGCGGCGGAATGTCATGGGGAGCTCACTCAGTATTCTCAGCACTCGGCGCAGATGCATACCAATTCAACTCACGTGGTGGAATTGTTTACGGCCGTGCATTCAATGCAACAACATTCGGTAAGAATGTTCGTACATACCTAATGGATGGCAAGAAGAGCAATGGTTTCTTCCCAGCAACAGACACAGGTTGCAAGGACAACTTCCTTGCAGGAACTGTTCCATACGCAGTTATTGGTAACTGGGAGTGGGCAGATTACGTAGCAAAGGGATTCACAATGAACCTAATGCCAGTACCAGGTGTTGTTGACGGTACATACGGAAAGATGTTCGGATCTGTTAGCGGTGCGCTCCTAACAACATTTGCTGCAAAGCATGGTGTTGAGTCAGGTGCTAAGTCACTTCTCACTAACTTCTTCGCATCAACTGATGGCCAGGTTCGTTACCAGGCACTTGAGAAGCGTCCACCTGCTGAAAAGGGTGCACAAGCAGACTCAACAGTTTCAGCTGCACAGCGTGGATTCGGTTCAGCCGCATCTCTAGCTGGAATTCCACAGATCGGCGCATTCCTAAACAGCAACAAGGGTGGCGCTAACTACTGGGATTCAGCACCTGCTTACTGGACAGCTGTTCTGATTGATGGCAAGGATGCAGTTCGTGAAGCATCAAAGCTTGCATCAATCTGGCGCACTAACACCGATGGTGGCAAGGGCGATCTCTAATTAATTTGATTTAATCAAATTAAGTTTTAAAAGAGGGTGAAATGAGTGATGCGGGCGGCAAAACCGCCCGCATCACTCATTTACCAACAATGAATTAAGAAGAACAGGAAAACACATGACTTACTTAATAAGAGGCAAAGTTGCCCTCTTTATAAAGGTAGTTGTTGTGACCCTGATTGCTTCAATTCTTTTATTACTTGCTCAGAGCGCTTTTGCCCAGCGTGAATATGTAATCTCTGGCTTTCTGGCAATTTCAGTTTTACTTCTTGCTTTGACTTACTTAAGTAAGATCTCAATTCCACTTAAATTCTTTATTCCAGGAATTCTTCTTCTGACCGCCTTTGTCATTGGGCCAATTTTGTATACCGTGACAATGTCAGGATTTAATTACAAAACTGGAAATATTATTTCGAAAGAAGAAGCAATTGTTCAGATCAAGGTGCGAGCAATTGAATCAGCACCATCTGGGCTTAGCTTTGACATTAAATTAGGTAGATACGATGGCGAGCCTGCGATCTTGGCTTCGGATATCAATACCCCTGAATACTTCATTTCAACAAAGAATGATCGAATCCCACTAGTTGCATCATCATTGACCCTGAACGAATATGGTGTGGCGGTAGAAGCTCCTAACTTCACTCCGCTCAACGACTCAGAGTTTGCAAATGCTGACAAAGAGTTCACGGGAACTCGCTTCGCTTTTGACGATCAATACTTCATTGCGCTCGAAGGTTTTGAAGCCGGAATTGTGTCGCAGGAAGTGTTGGAATTTCTTCCTGAAACTGATCAATTTAAGAATCTGTTAACAGGTGCTATTTATACCGATAATGGCCGCGGAAACTACGCGTTAGCAGATGATAAGAGTGCGATTTTAGAACCAGGATGGCGAGCACCTATTTGGTTTGAAAACTATGTAAATATCGTCAGTGACCCTCGAGTCCGAGAGCCCTTGATACGAGTATTTATCTGGACAGTGGCTTTTGCCTTCTTGACCGTGCTTACAACTTTTGCTTTAGGACTTTTGTTGGCATTAGCGCTCAACAAACCAATTCATGGGCGTCGTATTTACCGTTCAATTTTAGTTCTGCCTTATGCGATGCCAAGTGTTATGAGTATCTTGATCTGGGGTGGAATGTTTAACACCGAATTTGGTGCGATAAACACCTTGCTCGGTACCGACATTGCGTGGTTTTCAGATCCCAACTTTGCGCGAGTTGCCGTCATTCTGGTCAACCTTTGGCTTGGTTTTCCATACTTCTATTTGATCTCTAGTGGTTCACTTCAGGCAATCCCAAGTGAGTTGTTAGAAGCTGCAGCGATTGATGGTGCAAACCCACGTCAGATTTTCCGCAAGATAACTTTGCCGTTGTTGCTTCAGATTCTTTCGCCACTTTTGATTGCATCCTTTGCTTTTAACTTTAATAACTTTAATTTGATTTTCTTGCTCACTGGTGGTGGACCTCGCAATGAACTAGATGGCGAGATCGCCGGTGCTACCGATATTTTGATTAGCTACACCTACAAGATTGCCTTTGGATCAGGTACTCAGGATCTTGGTTTAGCTAGTGCTATTTCATTGATCATTTTTATCCTGGTTGCCTGAACAAGTGGCTAAAGCAGGATTTATGGCGACATGTAGTCGGAATTATCATCTGTTTGTTTGCGCTATTTCCATTGTATTTAGTGATTATTTCTTCCTTTAGCTCATCCGGAAGCTTGCAGTTGAGCTCCTTCTTGCCTCGAGAAATCTCTTTTGCTAACTACAACAAGTTGTTTAATGATCCAACGATTCCTTACTTAACGTGGGTTAAGAACTCACTACTTATCGCTGGCTCTGTGGCGGTGTTCTCAGTAATGATCGGAACCGCTTCAGCTTTTGCTTTTAGCCGCTTGAAATTCAAGGGACGTAAATTCGGAATCCAGCTTCTGTTATTAGTTCAGATGTTTCCGGCAATTCTTGCGATCTCTGCGGTCTACGTGATTATGGAGCGTGTGTATAAGTTCGCACCTGAAATTGGTTTAGGTACGCAACCAGGTCTTTTGTTGGTTTACCTGGGCGGTGCAATGGGTGTGAATATTTGGCTACTTAAAGGTTTCGTGGATTCAATTCCGGCAGAGCTAGATGAAGCGGCCAAGATTGATGGAGCATCCGAAGTTCAAACTTTCTGGCTGATCTTCGTTCCACTTGCTTCGCCTGTTTTAGCCGTCGTTGCGCTGCTTAGCTTTATCGGAACCTTCAACGAATTTATCTTGGCTCGCTTGTTCTTAGTTGATATGGAAAGCAGAACTGTCGCTGTTGGTCTGCAGCAATTTATTGGCGGCCAATACTCACAAAACTGGGGACCATTTGCCGCCGGATCTATTCTTGCTTCAATTCCTATCGTCATTATTTTCTTGTCATTGCAGAAATACATCGTTAGTGGATTAACGGCAGGTTCGGTTAAGGGCTAATGCTCACTAAGCGAGTTAGTTCTTTTGTAGCAATTTTTGTGTGCTTAGTTTTTGCAACTAGCGCAGTAGCGGCGTCGCCATCGATACCCGAAGACCGAGTAGGTCTAGCTAAAGACCTGATTTACTTTGTTTTTCCTGATCGTTACCTCAACGGCGATACCAGCAATGACAAGTTCGCCGGATATGACCCCAAAGACACCGCCTTTTTTCATGGTGGCGACCTCAAGGGATTAACTGGAACCTGCGCTGCTGGCGACAATGGTTTAGCTCGCATTAAGAAATTGGGATTTACCGCGGTTTGGGTTACTCCACTAGTAGTTCAGCAGAAACCAACACCATACGGCGCTGGCTACCACGGCTATTGGGGCACGGATTTCCTTAATGTTGATCCGCATCTTGGTACTAAAGAAGACATGGTGGCATTTGCTGAATGCGCAAAAAAGTTAGGCCTAAAACTTATTTTGGATGTTGTAACAAATCACACGGGCGATGTGATTCAGTACAAGGACAAAGACGCATTTATTCCTTCAGATATGACAAACGCGAAAAGCCCGGCTTGGCTTAATGATTTAAGCAATTATCACAACGTTGGTGACATGAATAGTTGCTGGGGTGAAGGCTCTTGCATGGTGTTAGGTGATTTTTATGGCCTTGATGACATCGCTACCGAAAAGCCAGTTGTCTATAACGGGTGGGCCGATGTTTATGGCAAGTGGATAAAGGATTACAGTCTTTCAGGTTTTCGTGTAGATACCGCTCGACATGTAGATGACAACTTCTTTAAGAATTGGTCACCACAAATTGATGCCGCAGCAAAGTCTGTAGGCATAGATAACTTTACGATTTTTGGCGAAGTGTGGGATGTAAACCCGATTAACCTAATGAACTACATTCGTAGAAACAAAATACAGACTGTATTGGATTTTCCTTTCCAACGATCAGCGGCAGAGTTTGCATCTGGTTACTCTGATGCGACGACAATTGAAAACCTGTTTAGTTATGATGATTTGTATACGACAGCCACAACGAATGCGGCAAATATGGTTACCTTCTTGGGTAATCACGATATGGGTAGAGCCGGAAAAATCATCGAATCCAAACGAATAAATCCAGCAAATGAGCTGTTACCGCGGACTCTGTTAGGGCATTCATTGATGTATTTAACCCGTGGAATCCCATCTGTGTATTACGGTGATGAAGTTGGAATGATTGGTACCGGTTCAGGTAGTGATCAATTAGCCCGTCAGGATATGTTTTCAACCAAGGTAAATATCTGGAAAACTGAAAAGCGGATTGGCTCTTCACCCATCGGCACCGGTAATGCTTTTGATGTTACCGATAAGCATCCCATTGCTAATCACTTAAAAGTTCTGGCCAATTTACGTGAGGCAAATCCAGCGCTGGCTAATTCATCTATGCAGATCCGCTATGCAAAGGATTACTTGTTGGCTATTTCAAAGAAGGATGATGAAGAAAACCGCGAATACATCGTCGCATTTAATAATTCTAATAAAGCAATTAAAGCAACAATCGGTACCGCCACATCTAAGGGTGGTTGGAAACTGCTGATGGGTAAAACCGCCATCAAAGCATCAGCCGAGAAAGTAACAATTACAGTTCCCGCGCTCTCTACCGTTGTTTTGAAAGCTAACCAAAAGATCGACTTAACTGCTGTAAAGGTTGGCAAGATTTCATCAGAGCTAGATTTCTTAACTGGTTATTATGAAACCAAAGCAACGGTCACAACAAAAGACATGGCCAAGGTAACTTTCTATATCCGAACTTCAGCTGATCAGCCATGGAGCTCACTTGGAACAGATACCAATGCGCCGTATTCGGTGTTTGTAGATCCGCTGGATTTTGAAGGTAAGACAGTAGAAATTAAGGCAACTGCCGTCAATTCGAAGGGAGCAAAGTATGAGCTACCAAGTACATCCATCCTTATTCCCGCACCAT